>ERZ824473.153-NODE-153-length-134819-cov-14.615595_pt1 | contig 134819 bp, 136 predicted proteins | sample MGYA00519874_ERZ824473 | MGnify/ENA primary metagenome ERZ824473 (study PRJEB31778, sample SAMEA3449151) | human gut metagenome | biome: human gut; feature: human-associated habitat; material: faeces | place: United Kingdom | collected 2010/2012 ...
GAAACTGTCTGGACAATGCTGTGATAGAAAATTTCTTCGGGCTGCTCAAAAGTGAGCTGCTGTATTTGCAGGAGTTCCGCTCCATGGAACACTTCAAACTGGAACTGATCGAATATCTAGATTACTACAACAACCGCAGGATCAAGGCAAAGCTAAAGGGCTTGCCGCCTGCAATTCACAGACAGCAAGCCCTTTCGGCTGCTTGAACAATTTTTACTTCAGAATATTGTCTAACTTTTTGGGGTCACTTCAGAACCGTCGGGGATTTTTCACATATGCTATATCAACAACAAGCAACACACCAGCGGCTCGCTTGAGCCGCTGGTGTGCTTAACATAACATGGTTTACATAATTATTATAACGAACTCTTTACTTGTTCATTATCGCCTCGAAGCCGGCCTCGGCCTGTGCAACGACGCTGTTGACCAGATTCACCGCCGTCGTGTGCAGATCCATCTCCAGCACCGACTCGATGACCTGCTCCTGAAGGCTCTGCGGCACATGGTACAGCGTGAAGCAGCAGCCGAGGAAACGCCGCAGCTTGTCATTCATCGTGAAATACACGTCGCAGGGCTTAGCCATGAAGCCGCGCATTATCCCCGCCGACGCGATCTCCAGCTCGTAGAAATCGCGGGATGAGCTGCCGGGATTATACGGGGCAAAGAACTGCTCAAGCTCCTTCGCAGTGTTCTGATATATAAACTCTGAGGTGGTGGGCAGGGAATAGGCGGTCACGTACAGCTCGCGCAGAGGCTCCGACAGCTCGGAGAGATAGAGCTGCAGGGAGGTTTCGGCCGCGTATATCATGACCGGCTCCGCACTGCTGCCGATGATACTGAATATCTCGTTGAACTGGTTGGAGAACATATGCTTCACGAGCAGCAGAAGCAGCGCTTCCTTCGTCTCGAACGCGGCGAAGAACGACGAAGCGGACATACCCGCTGCCTTTGCGATGGACGCGGTAGTCGTTTTCTCGTATCCGTCGGCGAGAAAGTGCGTTATAGCTGCCAGCAGCATTTTGTCGCGCCTGGCAAGGCCCTTTGCCTGCAGTCCCTTTGGCATCGTTATCCTCCTTATCGAGAGTAATGACCGTGACAGCAGACATTATAACAGAGAATCTTTACCAGTGCAAGCTTGCAAAACCGAAAATAATTACCAGCTCTTTTTGTGACTTATGCCAGTTTACGTTTTGTATACAGTACGACAGCCGCCGCGGCGCTGCCAGTGGAAACGAGCAGAACGAGCCAGACGATGGATGCGTCGCCGGTGCGGGGCTTCGCGGCAGGGGAGAGCTTTTCAATGCTCACGGGAGCCTTTTTATAGCCGCACACGCTGCACTCCTCGTGCTTCTCGCCCTCCTTGGTGGTAGTGGCCGCGCGGTCGATCTTCCATACGAACTTGTGCGCCTCGACATCCTTCTTGTCATGGCAGACGGAGCACTCCTGATAGTGGCTGTCCTTGTCGTGAGTGTCCTTGTAGTCGTGCTCACCGGTGATGCTCTCGGTCTTGGTCTCACCGCAGACGGTGCAGGTGTACTTCATCGAACCGGGAGTGACGCAGGTGCCGGGATCGGTGACAACGCCCTCATCCCACTTGTGCGCTTCGATGTTCTTCTTGTCGCCACAGACGCTGCACTCCTGATAATGATTGTCGGCGTCATGCGCGTCCTTGTAATCGTGGTCACCGGTGATGCTCTCGGTCTTGGTCTCGCTGCAAACGGTGCAGGTGTACTTCATTGAACCGGGAGTGACGCAGGTGCCGGGATCAGTGACAACGCCCTCATCCCACTTGTGGGCTTCTACGTTCTTCTTGTCGTGGCAGACGGAGCATTCCTGATAGTGATTATCCTTGTCGTGAGCATCCCTGTAATCGTGATCGCCCGTGATGCTTTCGGCCTTAGTCTCACCGCAGGCGGTGCAGGTGTACTTCATCGAACCGGGGGCGAGGCAGGTGCCGGGGTCAGTCACAACGCCGTTGTCCCATGTGTGCGGGAGCACCCTGCTGAGGATGGAATCGCACTTGGTGCAATATGCCCAGTGGCCGCGCTCGTCGTGCTTGAACTGCGCACGGATGTGTTCCGTTTTGGGGACAGTGCCTCCGCATACGGAGCAGGTGGTGCTGAGGCAGGTGGGATTGGTGTTGCCGCTGTGGTCGCAGGTCTGCACATAGCCGCAGTCGGAGCAGCTGCGCTTGCCGGACTGGTATTCCGAATAGTTGTGCTCCTTATTCAAGGACAGTCCGCATACGCAGGTTGCCTTGTGATAGCGGGCGGGATCCTGACCGCTTGAGGCCGAGAGCTGAGCGTACTCGATGGTGTAATCGCCGAATTGGGGGCTGAAGCAACGCTGCTCATGATCAAGCGTATGTTCCCAATCGTCATGCGCATGTATAATGTGAAAGTAGTCGCCAGAGCTGGCATTATACGTGCCCTTCGTATATCCGTCCAGATACATATGCAGAGCAGTTTGACCGCACGCCGAGCAGTATTTTGAATAAGGCAGCGCATCGCCCGGCTTTAGCGCGAACGCGGCGGTGGGCAGCAGACAGACAAGCATTGCCGCCAGAATGAGGATCGCCAGAAGCTTTCTTTTCATAATATTCTCCTTGTTCTCCGTATGATTTTTTTTCGAAAATAACCACACTATTGACTGCAATCAATTATAGCAGACGAGCGCCGCCTATGCAATCATAAAAATTGAAATCGGGAAAAATTAAGATATTAAGATTTATGGTTTGACTAAGCTGCGAGAATTGGCTATAATTTGATCAGAAAGCGAAGTGATGATGAATGTATGATCTGATCGTCGTCGGCGGAGGCGCGGCGGGGACATCCGCGGCGCTGACTGCGCGCAGCCGCGGCAAGACCGTCGCGGTAGTTGCAAATCCGGTCGAGACATCGAGCATGTATAAAGCGGAACGCATGGACAACTTTCCGGGAATGCCGTCCGTGAGCGGGCGGGAAATGGCCGCCGTGTTCAGAACGCAGCTTGAAGAGAGCGGTGCGGAGCTTATCGCGGGGCGCGCGCTGTCGGTGGTGCCGATGGGCGGCAGCTTCGGCGTTGCGGTGGCAAACGACTTTTACGAGTCGCGCGCCGTGATTCTCGCCGTGGGCATCACAAGAGAACGGCTCTATCCGGGCGAAGCGGAGTTCCTCGGCCGCGGCGTCAGCTATTGCGCCACCTGCGACGGGATGCTGTACCGCGGCAAGACTGTCGCCCTTGTCGGCAGCAGCGCGGAGGCGAAGCGCGACGCGGAATTCCTGCGCGGCATCGGCTGCAATGTCATTGAGCTGCCCGGCGCGGCGCGCTATGAGATTATCGGCACGCAGCGTGCGGAGTCGGTCGTTTCCGGCGGGGAGACATATCCGGTGGACGGCGTGTTCATAATAAAGGATACGGTGTCGGTTGCAAATCTCATGTCCGGACTTGAGCGCAGCGGCGCGGCGATTTCCGTCGGGCGCGGCATGGAGACAAGCATCCCCGGCGTGTTCGCGGCGGGGGACTGCACGGGCAAGCCCTATCAGGCGGCAAAGGCGGTAGGCGAGGGGAATATTGCGGCCCTCAGTGCCTGCGAGTATATCGACAAATTATAATTTACTTTATATTATAATAAGAAAGGAAAAAATACTATGGCTATTGAGCATCTTAATGAAAATAACTTTGAAGCGGCGCTCGCCGACGGCAAGTGCCTTGTGGACTTCTGGGCGACTTGGTGCGGCCCCTGCCGTATGCAGGCTCCGATACTTGAAAAGCTGGACGCGGAGCTGGGCGGCAGCGTGAAAATATTCAAGGTTGACGTGGACGAGAACCCCGCGCTCGCGCAGAAGCTCGGCATTGCCAGCATTCCCACCCTGCTTGCAACCGAGAACGGCAAGGTCAAGGACATGCGCGTCGGGCTTCAGACCGTGGATCAGCTCAAGCAGATGCTTGCCTGAGATAAAGTTGCCCGCCGCGGCTTGACAAAGTCTTTCAAATACGCTATATTTATCAGAGTTAACTGCTTTGATTGGCAGGAGTACACGCTTTGCGGATCGTCAGAGAGAGCGCGGCAGGTGAGAGCGCTCGTGAGGCGGCGTGGAAGGTCGGCCATGAGCATCCGGCGCGATATGTAGTGTCGGGCGGGTTCTCCCGTTACAGAGACATGAGAGCCGCAGATATGCGGAATTCAGGTGGTACCGCGGTATTTTATCGCCCTGAGGTCATTGACCTCGGGGCGTTTTTTTGTTTGGGGTGAAGATATGCAATTTATAGCCGAGTATACGGTGGATGAGATGGACTTTCTCAGCTTTGTGCGTATAAACCGCTATATACGCGGCAAGGTACCGCGCAGGCTCATAACGATCGTGACGGCGGCGGCCTCAGTGCTGCTCGCGGCGCTGTGCGTACTGGTGACGCTGCGCGGCGTGTGGACGGCAAAGAACGCCATAATCGTTGCGATAGGCGTGATGCTGATAGGCTGGGAGCTTCGGCGCGACAGGTATTATGCCAACGAGAACCGCCGCAAGATGACGGGCTATGTCGAGAAAATGCAGCTCAGCGCGGACGAGCGCGGGATAGACATCAGCTCCGACGGCAACGTCGAGCATGTGGACTATAAGCGCATCGAGGCGATATATCACTGCCGCGAGAGCCTGTTCGTGTATCTGGCCGACGACAGGGCGTACATCATCCCCGACGGCGCGTTCAGCACCGGCACCGCGGCGGACTTTGCCGCATACGCCGCGAAGAAGTGCGGCAAGAGCGTAAATAATGTGAGTATTTGAGAATTTTCAGGAGAGGATCGAAAAAATGAAAGAACTTCCGAAAGTGTATGAACCGAAATCGGTCGAGAAGAAGATCTATGACATGTGGATGCAGGGCGGTTATTTTAAGGGCAAAATAGACCCCGATAAGAAGCCCTTCTCCATCGTTATGCCGCCACCCAACGTCACCGGCCAGCTCCACATGGGGCACGCGCTGGACTCCACGCTTCAGGACATTATGACCCGCTATAAGCGTATGCAGGGCTACGCGGCGCTGTGGCTGCCAGGCGTCGACCACGCGGGAATCGCAACGCAGATAAAGGTCGAGGAAGTGCTCCGCAAGGAGGAGGGCAAGACCCGCTATGACCTCGGCCGCGAAAAGTTCCTTGAGCGCGTCTGGGAGTGGAAGGAGAAGTACGGCGACCGTATCGTCGAGCAGCAGAAGAGCATGGGCGTCTCCTGCGACTGGGATCGCAGCCGCTTCACCATGGACGAGACCTGTGCCAAGGCTGTCCGCGAGACCTTCTGCGACCTGTACGAAAAGGGTCTGATTTACAAAGGCCGCCGCATGATAAACTGGTGCCCGCACTGCCGCACTGCGCTCTCCGACGCGGAGGTCGAATATAAGGATATCCCCGGCAGCTTCTGGCACATCAGATATCCCATTGAAGGCTCCGACGAGGAGTTCATCATCGCTACCACCCGCCCCGAAACCATGCTGGGCGACAGCGGCGTCGCCGTCAACCCCGCGGACGAGAAGTATCAGCACCTCGTCGGCAAGAACGCGATACTCCCGCTTGTCGGCCGCAAGCTCCCCATCGTCGCCGACGATTATGTTGAGCTTGGCTTCGGCACCGGCGCCGTCAAGATGACCCCCTGCCACGACCCCAACGACTATGAGGTCGGCCTGCGCCATAACCTTGAGCAGATACAGTGCATCGACGAGGACGGCAGGATCATAAACGGCGGCAAGTACGACGGCATGGATCGCTACGAGGCGCGCAAGGCCATCGTCGCCGATCTGGAGGAGCAGGGCTACCTCGTCAAGGTCGAGCCGTACAGCCACAACGTCGGCTGCTGCTACCGCTGCGGCAAGGTCGTCGAGCCGATGCTGTCCCCGCAGTGGTTCGTGAAGATGGAGCCACTGGCAAAGAAGGCGATAGACGTCGTCAAGGACGGCAGAATAAAGTTTGTCCCCGAACGCTTCACCAAGACCTATCTCAACTGGATGGAAAACGTCCATGACTGGTGCATCTCCCGCCAGCTCTGGTGGGGGCATCAGATACCCGCGTGGTACTGCGCCGACTGCGGACACATCACCGTCTCCCGCGAGGATGCGACCGAGTGCGAGTGCTGCCACAGCAAGCACATCACACGCGACGAGGACGTTCTGGACACCTGGTTCAGCTCCGCGCTCTGGCCGTTCTCAACCATGGGCTGGCCGGAAAAGACCGACGAGCTCAACTACTGGTACCCGACCTCCGTCATGATAACCGGCTACGACATCATCTTCTTCTGGGTCGCGAGAATGATATTCTCCGGCATGGAGCAGATGGACAAGGAGCCGTTCAAGACCGTGTTCATCCACGGCCTCGTGCGCGACAGTCAGGGGCGCAAGATGTCCAAGTCCCTCGGCAACGGCATCGACCCGCTGGAGATGGTAGAGAAGTACGGCGCGGACGCACTGCGCTATAATCTCATCACCGGCAACTCCCCCGGCAACGATATGCGCTTCTACGTAGAGAAGTGCGAAGCGATGCGCAACTTCTGCAACAAGCTCTGGAACGCATCCCGCTTCGTGATGATGAACCTCACGATTGACAAAAACGAGCTGCCCGAAAAGCTCGAGATTGAGGACAAGTGGATCCTCTCCAAGCTCAACGACCTTGTCAAAGAGGTCTGCGAGAATATGGACAGCTACGAGCTGGGCGTCGCCGCGGGCAAGATATACGACTTCATCTGGGACAGCTACTGCGACTGGTACATTGAACTGACCAAGCCCCGCCTCAACGGCGAGGATGAGCAGGGCAAGCTCGGCGCGCAGAAGGTTCTGCTCTATGTCCTGACCGAGATACTCAAGCTCGTCCACCCGTTCATGCCGTTCATCTCCGAGGAGATATGGCAGGCGCTGCCGCACGAGGGCGAGGCTCTGATGGTCGAGCGCTATCCCGAGTTTACCGAGGCGCTGAGCTTCCCCGAGGACGAGCAGAACTTCGAGATGGTCATGGCGGCCATCAAGGCCGTCCGTGCCCGCCGCAGCGAGATGAACGTGCCGCCGTCCAGAAAGGCGCACCTCATCATCGCAACGGATAAGAAGGCCGCGTTTGAGGCCGGACGCAGCTACATCTGCAAGCTGGCCTACGCAAGCGAAGTCACTGTCGCCGGTGAGGCTCCCGAAGGCAGCGAGGGCATGGTCTCGGTCATTACCGATAACGCCCGTATGTTCATGCCGATGGCAGAGCTGGTCGATCTTGAGAAGGAGAAGGCGCGCATCGAAAAGGAGCTTGCCAACGCCGAGAAGATGCTTGCCGGTCAGAACGCGAAGCTTGCAAATGAGAACTTCGTTTCCCGCGCGCCGGAGCAGGTCGTCAATGCCGAGCGCGAGAAGAAGGCAAAGCTCGAAGCGCTGATAGAAAACCTCAAGCTCAGCCTCGAGAATCTGGGCAAATGATCTATAAATTCAAATAATAATCGCCGCGGCCGGTTAAGATACCGGCCGCGGTGACGTAAAAAGGACATATTATGATAAACACTGCGCTCCAATATTTAAATCGCGACTATATGCACAATCTCGATATGATCGAGTGTCTGCGCCGTGACCTGTATGACGTCGTGTACGCCGCCGAGGACGGCGTCCTCATCCGCGACAAGCTCGACGGCTACACGCATATGCTTGCCTGCCGCGACGCTGAGGCCGCGCTGCGGATAGCGAAGCTGACGCAGTCCGGCTGCGGCCTGTTCGTGGCGCATCAGGCGGATACCGTGGAGCCGCTGAGGGAGCTGCTTGGCTTTGACGAAGCGTCCGAGTGCTGGCAGGCGATATACCTCAAGGATACGCCGCTGCCCGTCGGGGATTTCGATATACGCCGGCTCGACCTCAGCTATGCCCCCTTCGTCGCAGAGCACTATAACGGCCCGGACTGCCTTGAATACATGCAGTGGCAGATAAACGACGGCGCGATGCTCGGCGCATTCGTGGACGGCGAGCTTGCAGGCTTCATCGGCAGGCACGATCAGGGCGCACTCGGCGTGCTTGAGGTGCTGCCGGAATACCGCCGCCGCGGCATTGCTACCGCGCTGGAGAGCGCCGCAATAAACCGCGAGCTGCAGGAGGGGCACGTGCCGTACTGCCATCTGTATACGGATAATCTCGCGTCCCGCGCGCTCCAGCAGAGTCTCGGCATGAGCTTTGCGGATAAAAACGTCTGGTGGCTTGAAAACGATTGACAGCAAAAATCAGGCTTTCCCGAGTCTCGCGCCGCAGTTCGACAGCATATGCGCGGGAAAAATAATAAAATGACATCGCAGAGTAAATTCTGCGGTGTCTTTTTTATTATACACAAGAACGGAGAATCAACATGATGAACATAAGCACGGCCTTTGCCGCCGGACGGCTGACAATTTACCTCGCCGGAGAGCTTGACCACCACGAGGCGCGCGGCGCGATACGCAGCATCGACGAGCTGCTGGATGAATACCTCCCGCGCGACTGCGTGCTGGACATGTCCGGCCTGAGCTTCATGGACTCGTCCGGCATCGCGCTGATAATCAGAATGAGCAGACGCATGAAAAATCTTGGCGGACGGGCGTGGATAGAGAATCCCGCCAAGCAGCCGCTTCGTGTAATAGACGCCTCCGGTATCGACAGGCTCGTGCCGGTGGCAACAGTGAAATAAGGAGGAGCCATGAACGCGATGAATTACATAAAGCTCGAGTTCCCGAGCAAGAGCTGCAACGAGGCCTTCGCCCGCACAGCAGCCGCCGCCTTTGCCGCGCAGCTCGACCCGACAATGGACGAGCTTGGCGACATCAAGACCGCCGTCTCCGAGGCCGTGACCAATTCGATAGTCCACGCCTACCCCGACGCCATAGGCAAGGTCTCCATGCGCATGAGGATACTCGACGGCAACGTCCTTGAGATATCCATACGCGACTGGGGGCGCGGCATAGAGAACCTTGAGCAGGCGATGAAGCCGCTGTTCACAACGGGCGGCGAGGAGCGCAGCGGCATGGGCTTTACTATCATGGACAGCTTCATGGACAAGCTCCGCGTCCGTTCAAGCCCCGGAAAGGGGACAACCGTGACGATGCAGCGCGCCGTCCACCCGAGAATAGGCCGCCGATGAGCGAGGATATCTACTTGCTCCTGCGCATGGCTCAGGGCGGGGACAAGGAAGCGGCGGGGCGGCTCATCGAAGAAAACTCCGGCCTGATATGGAGCATCGCGCGGCGCTTTTTCGGGCGCGGCGTGGATCCGGACGACCTGTATCAGCTCGGCTGCGTTGGCTTCCTGAAGGCCATAGACGGTTTTGACGAGAGCTACGGCACGCGCTTCTCGACCTATGCCGTGCCGAAGATATCCGGCGAGATACGGCGCTTTCTGCGCGACGACGGCATGGTCAAGGTCAGCAGGGGAGTGAAGGAGCAGGCGCAGCAGATACGCGCCGCGCGCATGGCGCTGGAGCAGCGCATAGGCCGTGAGCCGACGATATCGGAGCTTGCCCGCGAGACGGGGATGAGCGCGGAGGACATCGCCTTCGCCGAGACGGCGACCGGCCCAGCCGAGAGCCTCCAGCGTGAAACGGGGGAGGACGGTTTTACGCTGGAACTGGTGCTGGGCGATTATGGCGCGGAGGAAAAGCTCGTGGAGCATGTCGCACTGCGCGCCGCGATAGAGAAGCTGCCCGAGCGCGAACGGCAGGTCGTCGCGCTGAGGTATTATCACGGCATGACACAGCAGAACTGCGCCAAGGTGCTGCACGTCTCGCAGGTGCAGATATCGCGGCTTGAGCGGCGCGCAGTCGACGAACTGCGCAAAATGCTGTCGTAGCCCGTGCGGCCTTTTGTTAAATCGGCATATTGAAAAAAATAAAAGCTTTAATTATAATCTCCACATAACTCCGTGGAGATGTTTTTATGCAAAAAAATATAATAAAAAACAGCTTTAAGTATTCGCTTGAGCGCAGCGTGCCGATACTTATCGGCTTCTTTCCGGTCGGCACGGTGTACGGTCTGATGATGTCGGCGGCAGGGTATAATTTCCTGTGGTCGGCGGCGGCAAGCCTGTTTGTCTACGCAGGCTCGCTGCAGATGCTGATGATATCGTTCTTCCGGAGCGACATGTCCATCCTCACCATCGCCGTCACGGCGCTCCTCCTCAACAGCCGCCATATGTTCTATGGCCTGTCGTTTATCGAAAAGTTCCGCAGCTACGGCGCATGGAAGTGGTTTCTGATATACGGCATGCCCGACGAGAGCTATTCGCTGCTGTGCTCCTATGTCCCGCGTGAGGGCGTTGAGGAAAAGTGGGTGCACATATTTTCAACCGGACTTATCTGGATATACTGGATAGCCTTTTCCGTGCTGGGCGGACTTGTCGGCCAGCTCATCACCTTTGATACGACCGGCATCGATTTTGCGCTCACCGCGCTTTTCATCGTCATTCTGCTTGACCAGATAAAATCCACCGGCATGAAGCTGCCCGCGCTCATCGGCGGCGTGTCGTCGATGCTGTGCATAATTATTCTAGGCAGAGACAATTTCCTGCTGCCGTCGCTCGCGGTGACGGTGCTCGTGCTGCTGATCCTGAGAAATAAGCTGGAGGGAGGCATTGAAAATGAACATTGACGTCGGACGCTCAATTTTGATAATAGCCGTCTGCGCGGCATGCACCTTTGCCGAGCGCCTGTTCCCGTTCGTGATATTCCGCGGGCGCGAGGTGCCGGAGGTTGTGCGCTATCTGGGGAAGATCCTGCCCACCGCGATAATCGCCACACTGACCGTATATTGCCTGCGCGGCGCGAGCTTCGGCAGCCTCGGCGGCTTTGCCCCGTCGCTCATCGCCGTTGCTGTGACAGTGGCGCTGCACCTCTGGAAGCGCAACACGCTTATAAGTGTCGTTGGCGGCACGGCCTGCTATATGCTGCTGGTGCAGCTGGTTTTTGCGTAATTAAGCTTGTCGGAAAACGGAATTTGTGATAAAATAAAATTTATGGTTACTGATTTTGAAAAGAGATACATTGAGGCACGGCGGGCGCTTGTAAGCTCCGACTATGCCAAACTCAACGACAAGCAGCGCGAAGCGGTACTGGCCACGGAGGGGCCGCTGCTGATACTGGCCGGAGCCGGAAGCGGCAAGACCACAGTGTTAATCAACCGCATCGCAAATCTTCTGAAATATGGCCGTGCGTCAGACAGCGAGGATGTCCCCGCCGGCGCGACGGAGGAAGATATCAAAAAGATGCAGGACGGCGGAGAGGAAGGGCGGCGCATCGCGGCGCTCGATCCTGTAGAGCCGTGGCGCATCCTTGCCATCACCTTTACCAACAAAGCGGCGGGCGAGCTGAAAGCCCGTCTTGAGAATATGCTCGGCCCCGAAGCGAACGACATCTGGGCCTGCACCTTCCACTCCGCCTGCGTCCGCATACTGCGGCGCGACGCGGAGAAGCTCGGCTTCCCGTCGAATTTCAGCATTTACGACACCTCGGACAGCACGAGCCTTATAAAGCACATCATCAAGGACTTCAACCTTGACGACAAGACCTACGCGCCCAAGGTCGTCCTCGGCGCGATAAGCCGCGCCAAGGATCAGCAGATCGGCGCGCAGGAGTATCTGCGTCAGGCCAAGGCGAGCGGGGATCTCTTCCGCAGCAAGACGGGCGAGATATACGCGGAGTACATGCGCCGCATGTTTGCCGCCGGAGCCATGGACTTTGACGATCTGATATTCTTCACCGTTCAGCTCCTTCAGGAACACGAGGACGCGCGTACATACTGGCAGCGCCGTTTCAGATACGTCCTCATCGACGAGTATCAGGATACGAACCGCCTGCAGTACCTGCTCTCTTCACTTCTTGCGGGCGGCTTCGGCAATATCTGCGTCGTCGGCGACGATGACCAGAGCATCTATAAATTCCGCGGCGCGACGATAGAGAATATTCTCTCGTTCGAGAGCCAGTATAAGAAGTGCCGCACTATCCGCCTTGAGCAGAATTATCGCAGCACAGGCCACATTCTCGACGCCGCGAACGCCGTTATCCGCAACAATCAGGGGCGCAAGGGCAAGGAGCTGTGGACGAACAAGGACGATGGCAACAAGATAAAGCTTTACGTCGCCGACAATGAGCACGAGGAGGCGCAGTACGTCGCCTCGCAGATAATGGCCGACTACGGCCGCGGCGAGAACTGGCGCGACCACGCGGTGCTCTACCGCATGAACGCGCAGTCGAACCAGCTTGAATACGCTTTCAAGCGCGCCGGTGTGCCGTACCGCATCATTGGCGGCACACGCTTCTTTGACCGTGCTGAGGTCAAGGACGTGCTGGCATATATGAACGTCATCGCCGTTCCGGAGGATGAGCTGCGCCTGAACCGCATCATCAACTCCCCGCCGCGCGGCATCGGCGAGCGCAGTATGGAGATAGCCCGCGAGATAGCCGCCCGCGAGGGCACGGCGACCTTTGCGGTGCTTGAGCACGCGGACAAATATCCGGAGCTGAGCCGCCCCGCCCTGCGTATGCGGCAGTTTGCGTCGATGATAAACGGCCTGCGCGACTTCGCGTCCAAAAATTCACCCGACGCGCTGCTCGATGAGCTGCTTGACAAGACAGGTTATCTGCGCGCGCTCGAAGAGAAGCACACCATCGAGGACACCGCCCGCGCCGAAAACGTGCGCGAGATAAAGACCAGCATCATAAGCTACATGAAGGAGTCCGGGGACCAGACGCTTGAAGGCTTTCTTGCTGACGTCGCGCTTTACACCGACCTCGATAATTACGATAAGGACGCCGACAGCGTTGTCATGATGACGATGCACAGCGCCAAGGGGCTTGAGTTCCCGACCGTGTTCATCGTCGGTATGGAAGAGGGCATCTTCCCCGGCATGAAGGCCATCGGCGAGCCGGAGGAGATGGAGGAAGAGCGCAGACTCTGCTATGTTGCGATAACCCGCGCCATGCGCCAGTTGCATATCGTCTGCGCGCGGCAGAGGATGATCTTCGGCCGGACGACTGCGAACAAGGTGTCCCGTTTCGTCGATGAGATACCCGAGGAGCATATCGAGAAGCGCAACGCCCAGCGGCCGAGTCATAATGCCGAGCGCCGTCCGGAGATGCAGTTTGCCTCGAAGAGCCGCTATGCGTCGGCGCGGCAGTACAGCATGAACGCCCCCGCGCACAGACCTGCCCCACCCTCCGCGCCGTCCGCGCAGGCAAAGCCCGCGCCGGACTATTCCGCGGGCGACCGCATCGTCCATCAGGCCTTCGGCGCAGGTACGCTCACGAAGATGACGCCGATGGGCGGCGATTTCCTGATAGAGATAAGCTTTGATTCCGGCAGCACGAAGAAGCTCATGCTCCGCGCCGCCGCTCCGCATATGAAAAAAGCCTGAGCCAAGCCATTGAAGTTTTCCCAGCGCATGCCGCTGGGAAAGCGCATTTTATTTTGAACAACGACCGATATGAAAGACAGAAAGAACTTTTTGGGGCATCTCGCCCTGTGGGGGACGGCGTTCATCTGGGGCACGTCCTTCGTCATCCTGAAAGAAGCGCTCGACTCCATCGGCACCATGTGGGTGCTGGCGCTGCGCTTTATAATCGCGGCGGCTCTGCTGCTGCTCGCCGCCGGTAAGCGGCTGAAAACGCTTGGCAGGGACGGCCTGCGCGGCGGCGTGTTGCTCGGCGTGTGCCTCGCCGCGGCGTATATATTCCAGACCTACGGTCTGAAATACACCACCCCCGGCAAGAACGCGTTTCTGACCGCGACTTACTGCGTGCTCGTCCCGTTCATGGTCTGGGCGTTTTTCAAGCGCCGCCCGAACGCCGCAAATATCATTGCCGCATTCATGTGCGTGTTCGGCATTGGTCTTGTCTCGCTGAGCGGGACTTCGCCCTTTAACATCGGCGACGCGCTGACGCTCGTCTGTGGCATCTTCTACGCTTTGCAGATAATCCTGACCGAGCGCTTCATCGGCGACTGCGACGCGCTGTCGCTCACCGGCGTGGAGTTCGGCACGGCGGCGGTCATATGCCTTGCCGGAGCGCTGATATTCGAGTCCGCGCCCGTCGGCCTCAGCCTTGAGCTATGGGGCAGCATTGCCTATATGGGCGTGATGTGCACGGCGCTGTGCTTCTTCCTCCAGACATGGGGCATGCGTTACACCCCGTCGTCCACGGCGGCGGTTATAATGACATTTGAATCCGTGTTTGCGATAATAATCTCGGTGATATTCTATGACGAGCCGGTCACTGTGCGGCTGATATGCGGCTTCACGCTTATCATCGCCTCGGTCATCATCTCGGAGAGAGCACCGCTGAGACTCAAGAAAATCTCGTAATTTCCTGAAAAGGGGGCATTTTATTGGAATATAAGTCCGATATAGAGATAGCCCAGAGCTGCGTGATGCAGCCTGTAACGGAGATAGCCCGCACTGTGGGTATAGACGAAAAATATATCGAGCAGTATGGACGCTACAAGGCTAAGATCGACCTTGCGCTGCTGAAGGATCTGGCGGACAGACCGGACGGCAAGCTCATTCTTGTCACTGCCATCACGCCGACTCCGGCGGGCGAGGGCAAGACCACGACTGCGATCGGCCTTGCCGACGCACTGCGCCGCATCGGCAAAAACGCGGCGGCATCGCTGCGCGAGCCGAGTCTCGGCCCTGTGTTCGGCATCAAGGGCGGCGCTGCCGGCGGCGGATACGCACAGGTCGTCCCGATGGAGGACATAAACCTCCACTTCACCGGCGATTTCCACGCCATAGGCGCGGCGAACAACCTGCTTGCCGCGATGATGGATAACCATATACATCAGGGCAACGCCCTCGGCATCGACCCGCGGCAGATAACGTGGAAACGCGCCGTGGACATGAACGACCGGCAGCTGCGCAATATCGTGAGCGGCCTCGGCGGCAGGACTGACGGCGTTCCGCGCGAGGACGGCTTTGACATCACGGTTGCAAGCGAGGTGATGGCGGTGCTGTGCCTTGCCACAAGCATTCCCGACCTCAAGGCGCGCCTTGGCCGCATGATAGTCGGATACACCTATGACGGCCGCCCCGTGACCGCGCATGACCTCAAGGCCGAGGGCGCGATGGCGGCGCTCCTCAAAGACGCGCTCAAGCCGAACCTTGCCCAGACCATGGAGGGCACGCCCGCGTTCATCCACTGCGGCCCCTTTGCCAACATCGCCCACGGATGCAGCAGCGTGCTTGCCACACGCATGTCGCTGAAGCTCGCGGACTACACCGTCACCGAGGCGGGTTTTGCTGCCGACCTCGGAGCCGAGAAATTCTTCGATATAAAATGCCGCCTTGCTGGGCTGCGCCCGTCCGCGGTGGTGATCGTTGCGTCGGTCAGAGCGCTGAAATATCACGGCGGCGTGAGCAAAAATGAGCTTGACGCGGAAAATCTTCCCGCGCTTGAGCGCGGCCTGCCGAATCTCCTACGCCATGTCAGCAATATCAAGGACGTTTTCGGCCTGCCGTGCGTCGTAGCGATAAACGCGTTTCCGGGCGATACGGAAGCGGAGCTTCGCATGATCGAGACGCGCTGCCGTGAGCTTGAGGTGAACGTCGTGCTCAGCGAGGTCTGGGCGAAGGGCAGCGCAGGAGGCACCGCGCTTGCCGGAGAGGTCGTCCGTCTCTGCGAGCAGCCGAACGATTTCCGACCTGCCTATGAGCTTGATATGAGCATCAGGCAGAAGCTCGAAGCCATATGCCGACGCGTGTATCACGCGGACGGCGTGCGCCTGAGCGCTAACGCTGGAAAGCAGGCAGAGCGGCTCGAAGCGCTCGGCTTTGGCGGCCTGCCGATATGCATGGCCAAAACGCAGTACAGCTTTTCCGATGATCCCGCGCTTCTAGGCGCGCCGGATGGCTTCACGGTCAATGTCAGGGAGCTGAAGGTCAACGCTGGAGCGGGCTTCGTTGTCGCCCTGACTGGGAACATCATGACCATGCCCGGCCTGCCGAAGGTGCCGGCGGCGGAGAAGATAGACGTCGACGAAAACGGCGTCATATCCGGACTGTTTTAAAAATTTGAATAAAAATCACCGGATGTGATCAGCGTCCGGCGATTTTTTATATCCGCGGAATAGCCACAAGTGGAATAAAATTGCAGAAATAGCGGCCGGTTGAGCGGACAGAAGTCGAAAATGGGCGAAATTTGCGGCCAAGTGGGGGATTCAGACCGGAAAAAGCGTTAAAAATACGCCTCTGGGCATCATAGTACTTGACGAAAGGGGCAATAAGTTGTATTATTATAAAGCATAATAATGCCTATTTCTATTCTACATAGAATGGAGGAACACAAATGAGTTTAATACCTGAGGTAAAATGCCGCCGCTGCGGGGAGACCTTCTCCTCACTGCGCAGCCGCTGCCCCAACTGCGGAACCCGCAGGGTCAGCCAGAGCACGCGTACGCCCGGCGCAACCCCCGGCACAGTTAAGGGAACCGCTTCCTATGACCGCGCTGCCGCCAATACCAGATGGCAGATGATCTTCGGCCTGATACTTGTTGTTGCGGTTATTCTCGCGGTGATAGTCATGGTGAGCACCAGCCTAAACGGAAACGGCGCTTCCGGCACGAAAGCAACGCTGACTCCCGCCCAGAATTCCGACATTGTGCCCACCCCCGAGACTCCCCCGACGCCGACGCCCAGCCCCACCCCGAATATAGAAAAAGTCGTGCTGCACTCGCTGTGGTCTACCAATGCTTGGGAAAACAATGAGTTCACGATGGAGTCCACCTCCGAGGACGTTGTCGTTCTTGCGGATGTGTACCCGCTGGATATTCAGAATCCTGAGATCACATGGAGCGTTGAGGATGACAGCATCATCAGCGTAACGGTCGATCCTGAAAAGCCGAAGCAGTGCACCGTGAGCTATGTCGGTCCCGGCCATGGCAAGCTTATCTGCCAGGCGTTTGGCTATAAGACCGAGCTGACGATCTACTGCCGTTAAGCACAGCTCAAAAGCGATCAACAGACTCTCCGATTTCGGGGAGTCTGTTTTTCGATATTTTCAATTTTGAAGCGGCAAAAAAATTAAAAAAGGTATTGACATTTTCCGCTTCCTGAGGTAATATAAACGAGCTGTTAGAGAGCTGGACGATTGGCGCAGCTGGTAGCGCATCCGCTTGACGTGCGGGAGGTCACAAGTTCGAGTCTTGTATCGTCCACCATAAACCTGCAATTCTTATGAGTTGCAGGTTTTCTTTATATCTGAAGTATACAAGACTCAAACTTGTGACCCATTTAAGTCTCATACTGTCCGCTTTGAACCTGCAATTCATGTGAATTGCGGGTTTCCTTTTCTTCAGCTTACACATCGACCTATGACAATATCCCCGCGTATAGATCGTGTGAAGATCATTGATAAATTTCTGCTTTAAATTGACAGAAGTAAAAGCAAAATGTTATACTAAATAAAACTTAATGCTTGAGAAAAGGGGAGATTTGTTTTGACTTCTGTGCAGCTGATCGTGATCGTGTTGTATTTTGCACTAACTGTCGTCGTCGGCCTGCTCGCGGCGAGAAGGTCGAAAACGGCAAGCGATTTTCACGGCGCTGAGATGGGGCTGTTTGCCATAGTCTGCGCCTCGACCGGCGAATGGCTCGGCGGAACGGCGACGAGCGGTGTCGCGGAATACGGCTTCCTGTACGGCCTTTCCGGTGCGTGGTACACGATCGCAAACGGCGTCGGAGTGATGTTTCTGGCGCTGTGCTTTGCAAAGCTATACCGCAGCCTTGAACAGGTGACGATTCCGGGCATCGTCGAAAAATTCTTCGGCGTCCGCGCGAGAACCGTGTCCAGCATCCTTCTCACGATCGTGATGCTGGCGGTCGGCCTGTCGCAGATGGTCGCGGCGGGAAAGCTGGGGCAGAGCCTGATGGGCTATGACTTTACGGCGACCTGCATCGTTTTTGCCGTCATATTCATCGTGTACACGCTTGCGGGCGGCATGAGAGCCGTCGCGGCGACGAGCGAGGTGCACCTGTTCGCCATGTACGGCGGCATGATCCTGGCGATGTTCGTGGCGCTGCACAAGGTAGGCGGCATGGCGGCTTTCAAGGAGGGCATGGCGCAGGTCGAGGCTGCGGACGGCGGCAGCTTCTTCAGCATGGGCTCGATCGGCCTTTCAAAGGTCAGCTCATGGATAATCGCAAGCCTTCTCGGCGCATGCACCGCGCAGGCCGGCATCCAGCCTGTTCTGGCGGCAAAGGATATCAAGACGGCGAAGAAAGCCTGCATACTCACGGCGTTTGTCGTTGCGCCGTTCGGCTTTTTCAGCGCGCTGCTCGGAATGATAGGCCGCGTCATGTACAATCAAGGGACGCTGCTTGCGGACGTTGATAATCTTGCGCAGGGCGCGAAGCTCGCGCTGCCGTCGCTGATGATGAACATGCACCCCATCGCGGGCGGACTGATCCTCGCGGCCATCCTCGCCGCAATCCTCTCGACGGTATCGCCGATCATTCTCGCGGCCGGAACGATGCTCACCAAGGACATCTACCAGCGCGACATGAACCCCAACGCAACGGACAAGCAGATACTGCGCGTAAGCCGCATAACCACCGCGCTGTCCGGCGTCGTCTGCTGCGTCGGCGCCATCCTGCTGGTGGATGCCAGCGCTGTGCTGGACATCGTGTATTCCGCGTACTCGCTGCGCGGCGCGATATTCATCATCATACTGCTTGGCATTTACTGGAACAAGGCGTCCGAAAAGGGCGCGTGCTTCAGCATGATCTGCACCTGCTTCGCGGCGGTGTTCTGGGTTGTGTGGAAGATGAAGTCGGGGAGCTACCCGCTAGCGCCGTGGTTCACGGAGACATACGCGGCGGTCGTGGTCGCGTTTGTGACGATGATCGGCTTCAGCCTGATGTTCCATGTCGGCAGGGAAGAGGAGAACAACCGCGAGCATACGCATGAGGAGCTTGAGTACCTCGAGGAGCATCCGGAATGCCTTGAGGAGGCTCCGGAATATCCGTTCTGATCGGAATATATTTTATTTAAACGGGATGGCATCGGCCATCCCGTTTTTTGCGCCGGAGGACGTCAATCGGGCAATTTATTTATAGATTGATGTTTCGGCGTATCTGTGTTAAACTTTCGGACAGGAGTGTGATAACACATGAGAATGAGAAAAAGACCGAATCTTGCCCCACGCATGGAAAAGTGCGCGGAGCTTATGATAAACGAACCGGAGACCATGCGCGGCCATTGGCGCGAGCTCATGCCCGACTGCGCGGAGCTGCACATTGAGCTCGGCTGCGGCAAGGGGCGCTTTACCGCCGGTACCGCGGCGGCAGCGCCGGATGTGGAGCTTATCGCCATTGAGAAGGTTCCCGACGCGATGATAATCGCCATGGAGCGCATGAAAAATCAGGAGCTTAAAAATGTCCGCTTCATCAGCGCCGACGTTGCCGGCCTGCGCGAAATGTTCGCGCCGGAGGACGGAGTGCGCCGCATATATATAAACTTCTGCGACCCGTGGCCGAAAAGCCGTGACGCAAAGCTGCGCCTCACCGCGCCGAATTTCCTGCGCATGTACGCGGATGTGCTGGGCGTGGGCGGGGAGATACATTTCAAGACCGACAACACGCCGCTGTTCGACTGGTCGGCGGAGCAGCTTTCCGCCGAGGGCTGGGAGCTGCACGAACTGACGCACGACCTGCACGCGAACGGCGCGGTCGGCGTGATGACCGATTACGAGGCAAAGTTCTATGAGGCCGGGCAGAAGATCAACCGGCTCGTCGCGCGCTGCACGGAGAGCACCAAAAACGGTGTGGACGGCGTCGTTGCCAGACTGCGCAACGCGTCGCTCATCGACGCGCGTGGCTATGCCAGCAGCGCCGCGGACAATGCGGCGGCGGGAACGGAGCGAGTATGAGATTTATTTCATGGAACGTCAACGGCCTGCGCGCCGTGCTGAAAAAAGGTTTTGAGGACATTTTCTGGAGCCTCGACGCAGACTTTTTCTGCCTTCAGGAGACAAAGCTTCAGGCAGGACAGGTCGAGCTTGACCTCCCCGGCTATGAGAGCTATTGGTGCTACGCCGAGCGCAAGGGCTATTCCGGCACCGCGATATTCACAAAGCACACGCCGCTCTCCGTCAGCTATAATCTCGGCCTGCCGGAGCATGACACCGAGGGGCGCGTCATCACGCTGGAATACGATAACTTCTACCTTGTCTGCGTTTACACACCGAACGCGCAGGACGGCCTGAAGCGCATCGACTACCGCATGAGCTGGGAGGACGCGTTCAGGGATTATCTCGTAGGGCTTGACGCGAAGAAGCCTGTGATAGTCTGCGGGGACATGAACGTCGCCCACAACGAGATCGATTTGAAGAACCCCAAGACCAATATCGGCAACCCCGGCTTCTCGTTTGAGGAGCGCGGCAAATTCACCGAACTTCTGGACGCGGGATTTACCGACAGCTTCCGATATCTCTATCCGGACAAGACCGACGCGTATTCATGGTGGAGCTACCGCGCCGCCGCGCGCGAGCGCAATGTCGGCTGGCGTATCGACTATTTCGTCGTGTCCGACCGGCTGAGAGAGAAGATAAAGGACGCGTATATCCTGCCTGAGATAACCGGCTCCGACCACTGCCCCGTAGGGCTGGATGTTACATGGTGAAGATAGGCAGTGTTGAGATAACCGGCCGCTTCACGCTTGCTCCCATGGCCGGAGTGTCGGATTTCGCGTTCCGCGCCGTGTGCAGGGAGCAGGGCGCGGCGCTGACGACGACGGAGATGGTCAGCGCGAAGGCGCTGGTTTATAAAGACGAAAAGACAAAATCACTCCTGTATGTCCCGCCGGAGGAACACCCCTGCGCCGTGCAGATCTTCGGCCACGAGCCGGAGATAATGGCCGAGGCCGCGGGCATGGCGCTGGGGTATTCCGGCGCGGATATCCTCGATATAAATATGGGCTGCCCTGTCGGGAAGGTCGTCAAATCCGGAGACGGCTCGGCGCTAATGAAGTCGCCGGAGCTTGCGGGGCGGATAATCGAGGCCGTCGTGGCCGCGGTGGATAAGCCCGTCACGGTCAAATTCCGCAAGGGCTGGGATAACGGCAGCGTCAACGCAGTTGAGTTTGCGAAGATCTGCGAGCAGGCCGGAGCGTCGGCCATCGCGGTTCACGGCCGTACCCGCGCGCAGATGTACGCAGGACGCGCCGACTGGGACATCATCCGCGACGTGAAGCGCGCCGTCGGTATCCCCGTCACCGCGAACGGAGATATATTCACCGGCGCGGACGCGGAGCACATCCTGCGCTATACCGGCTGCGACCTTGCAATGATAGGCCGCGGCAGCTTCGGCAATCCGTGGCTGTTCGCGCAGGCGAACGCCGCGGCTGCCGGACAGCCGGAGCCGCCGCTCCCGCCGCTTGACGAGCGGATGGACACTGCGTACCGCCAGATAAAGGCGCTGGCTGAATTCAGCGGCGAGCGCATCGCCTGCCTTGAGGCGCGGCATCATCTCCCGTGGTATCTGCACGGCGTCGCGCATTCGGGGTATTACAAGCAGCAGCTTGTCCATGTCGAGACGCTTGAAGACGTTGAGCGGATAATCGCAGGGATAAAGCACGATTTGGCATAAATTATCAATATGCAGGTCATGGAGGTGAAGTTGTGACCCGTGAGCAGGAGGCGCTGACCGTTCAGCGGGTGCTGGACGGCAACGCGGACGAATACGAAAAGCTGGTGCTGGAGTACCAGAAAAATGTGTATAATCTTGCCCTGCGCATGACCGGCGATCCGGAGGACGCGGCGGACATGGCGCAGGAGGCATTTATAAAGGCGTATAGCTCCCTCTCCGGTTACAGGGGGGACAGCAAATTCTCCGTCTGGCTCTACCGCATAGTTTCAAACGTCTGTCTGGATTTCCTGCGCGCGAAGAAGCGCCGGCAGACGGTGTCTCTCAGCGTGACCGATGATGACGGCGAGGACACGGAGCTTGACATCGCGGACGAGAGCAAGTCGCCGGAGCGGATATTTGAGCGCGCCATGACACGAGACGCGGTTCGCCGCGGCCTTGCGGCGCTGACGCCGGAATACAGGCAGATACTTATCCTCCGCGAGCTTCAGGGCATGAGCTATGAGGAGATCGCGGAGGTGCTGGGGCTGGAGAGCGGGACGGTGAAATCCCGCATTTTCCGCGCGCGGAAAAAACTTTGCGCGTTTCTGCTGCGCGACGGGAACATTTCCGGCTTTGCTCCGTCAAGCAATACAGAGGGGGTGAACTGCCATGACTGAATGTGAATACTATCAGCAGCTCATAAGCCAGCGGCTGGACGGCGAGCTGACTGCCGCGCAGGAGCATGAACTGGCGGAACACCTGAGCCGCTGCGCGGACTGCCGCGCGGTCGATGCGGCGTTCCGAGCGCTGTCAGAGGGCTTTGCCGACAGTGCGGAGGATGCGCCCGCAGATCTCTGCGAAAACGTGATGGGCGAGATCCGCCGTGAAAATATCAGAAAGACCAACAAGCGCGGCTCGAAGCGCACATGGCGCAGCCTGCTTGCAACGGCGGCGTGCTTCACGCTTATCTGCGCGGCTGCGGCCACGGCTCTGCCGATGCTCGCGCGTTCGAACGCGTCGACAGCGGCGGCGCAGTCGGCGGACACCGCCAATGAGACTGACGGAAGCGGCGCAGATGCCGCTATGCCCGCTGATGCCGCACCGGCGGAAGAACCGGAGAGCGCCGCAGAGCAGCGCGCGAAGGCGGACGGGTCGATGCTGTACACCATGGAGAGCGCGAGCGAAGCTGGCGCGGCCTCGTACAACGTCAGCGCCGATGAGCTTGGCCGCTTTGTCGAGATGCTCTCCGACGGCGCGTCGGAGTCGGCGATGCCCGAAGCCGCGGCGGACGAGAGCTGCGTTGTCGGGTCAGAGTATAACAATGTGTGTGTTTATATATACGGCGGCCGCGTGTTATATTCCACCGACGGCGGGGAGACCGTGTACGAAAGTGCGGTTTCTGTCGAGGGGGTAAACGAAATTCTGGCATTTTTTGCTGGATAATAGAAATTTTCCTGCGCGTTATGCCTTGAAATGCCGTGATTGTTATGGTATAATCAATACGTAAGATATTGTTTTCAGGCAGGGATACCTGAAAAAGCGCAAGGAGAGATTGTTTTTGAAACGTGGGAAAGTTTCCAATAATGTAATTCGCCGTCTTCCGAGATATCTCCGCAAGCTCGACGAACTAGAAAAAAGCGGCATCAGCCGCATTTCTTCCGGCGAGCTGGGGCAGCAGCTTGGACTGACGCCGTCACAGATACGTCAGGATTTCAGCTGCTTCGGTGAGTTCGGACAGCAGGGCTATGGTTATAACGTCGCGGCTCTCCGCGACCAGATCGCAGGCATACTCGGCATGGATCGCGGCTATAAGGCCGTGCTAGTCGGTGTCGGCAACATCGGCCGCGCGCTAATGGACAACTTCTGCTTCAGCGAGTGGGGCTTCCACCTCGCCGCTGCGTTTGATGTCAAGCCCGAGCTTATCGGTACGAAGTTCAACGATGTCGAGATACACGGCATGGATGAGCTTATCGGCTATCTGGAGCACAACAATATTGACGTCGCGGTTCTGACCGTCCCCAAGGAGGCTGCCATTCCCGTGACCAAGATCCTCACCGACAACGGCATCGAGGCTATCTGGAACTTCACGAACGTTGAGCTTACCGAGCCGAACAGCCCCACCATCGTGGAGAACATCCATTTCTCGGACAGTCTGCTTTCTCTGAGCTACTTTGTGTCTGAGCGCAACGACGAGAAGCGCGCCCGCGCGGCGAGAGTTGATCGCCAGCAGTAAGCTTCGAAAATCGAGACGATCAAATCATGCAGGAGCAAACGCTCCTGCATGATTTGCTAAATTAGGAGGTTCATATGGCTGACACTATTGCCGCCATTGCGACGGGGACGCAGGTATCCGCGATCGGTATAATCCGCCTCTCCGGAGACGAAACTTTTCGGGTGATAGACCGGCTCTTTTTCCCGTACAGCGGCAAAAAAATGTCCGAAAGCGCGGATCGCAGGCTGATCTTTGGCGAGCTGCGCGACCGCGGGGGCGAGCTGCTGGACGTGTGTCTGTGCACGATAAGCCGCGCGCCGCACAGCTATACCGGAGAGAACACCGCGGAGCTTCAGTGTCATGGCTCGCCGACAGTCCTTCGTGCGGCGCTGGATGAGCTGTTCGCGCTCGGTGCGCGGCAGGCGGCGCCGGGCGAGTTCACGAAGCGCGCCTTTTTGAACGGGCGCATGGAGCTGTGCGCGGCGGAGGCCGTGGCCGATATCATCGATGCGGAGACCGTCGAGTGCGCCAAGAACGCCGCAGGGCAGCTCTCCGGCGCGATAAGCCGCAAGGTGGACGGGATATATTCCGCGCTGACCGACATCAGCTCGCACTATCACGCGGTGCTGGATTACCCCGACGAGGATATCGAAGACTTCCAGCTTGAAAGCTATGAAGGGAGCCTGACGTCCGCGCTCACGGAGCTTGAGCGGCTGCTGCAGAGCCATGAGCGCGGCAAGCTTATGACCGGCGGTATCCCAGCTGCGATAGCCGGCCGACCCAACGCCGGTAAAAGCTCGCTCCTGAACGCCCTTCTGGGTTATGACCGCGCGATAGTCACCGCGATCCCAGGCACCACGCGCGACACAATCGAGGAGAAGCTGCGCATAGGCCGCCTGACGCTGCGCCTTATTGACACCGCGGGCATCCGCGACACTGACAACGAGGTAGAGCGCCTAGGCGTTGAACGCAGCCGCGCGGCGATGAGCAAGGCGGAGATTGTCATTGCCGTCGTGGACGGCAGCGGCGAGATAACGGACGAGGACCGCGAGGTCATCGCGCAGGCCGAGGCTGCGCCGAAGGGCATTGTCGTTCTCTCAAAGCGCGATATCGCGGAGCCGGACGCGGAGATCACGACGGCGCTGCCGGTGGTCTCGCTCAGCTCCGTCACCGGAGACGGCATGGACGAGCTGGAGCGCGTCATCGCCGAGCAGTTCCCGTTGCCGGAGGTTCCGGCGGGCGAGATACTCACGAACGTCCGTCAGGCGGACGCGGTGAAGCGCGCGATAGAATACATGCGCAGCGCGCTGGACGCGATGCGCGCCGGTATGACGCCGGATATCGTCCTGACGGAGACGGAGGGCGCAATGTCGGCGCTCGGCGAGCTGAGCGGCCGCACAGTGCGCGAGGATGTTACGAATAGAATATTCCAGCGCTTCTGCGTCGGAAAATGAGGAGAGTATATGAGCTGCAAAGAGATTGACATGGCGGCGTACAAGCGCCGAGCACATTTTGATTATTTCAGGTCGCTGGCATATCCGTATGCCGGAGTGACCGTTGAGGTCGACATTTCACGCCTTGTGCCTACGCTGAAGATGCACAGCCTGCCATTTTTCCTGCCGGTGCTGTACTGCGCGGTGCGCGCGGCAAACTCCGTGCCGGAGTTCAGGCAGCGCATCCACGGGGACTCCGTCGTCGAGTATGACTACTGCGAAGGCTCGTATACCGTCGCCCTACCGGATGAGAGCTACTGCTACTGTGTGCCGAAAACCGACCTGCCCTTCGGCGAGTTTCTGGACTATACGCGCGAGGCGCAGCGCCGCGCGGTCGAGGAGCCGAGCATCGAGGAGCAGGACGAAGCCGATTCGCTGCTGTTCATAAGCTGCATCCCGTGGGTGTCGCAGACAGCTGTCGTGCAGCCGGTGCCATCGCCGGCAGACTCGAACCCGCGCATCACATGGGGCAAATACTTCGAGCGCTGCGGGAACGTGTACCTGCCGGTTTCCGTGCTTTGCCACCATGCGCTGGTGGACGGGCTGCACATCGGGCGTTTCTATGACGCGCTTGACCGCGAGATATCGAGGCTCTGTGACGAGATAGAAGGGAAAAATCAGGCGTAAAATTGTCTTGAGCGCAGTCCGCCGTTTTGGACTACGCTCAAGTGATTATATGTAAAATTTCAAGATCATTGCCAAACATGCGGAGAACGCAGGCTTTATCCTTGGCTCTGCCGAGGCGTCGCTCGCCGCATATGATCTCTGCACCGCATTGGCATACGGTTGATGTGGTTATATGGTAGCAGACCGGCGCGCGATTGTGCTGAAGAATCTGCAAACTAAGGATGAAAATTTTGTGAATTGACCGGCGCGGGGAGACGACGAAATGAATGTCATATATAAGGACGGCGCGGTGATTCTGGCCATAAAGCCCGCCGGAGTGCTCAGCACCGACGAGCCGGGCGGAATGCCGGAGCTGCTGAGAGCGGAGCTGAATACGGATGAGATACGCACGGTGCACAGGTTGGACAGAGTAGTTTCCGGCCTGATGCTGCTGGCGCGCTCCTCTGCCTGCGCCTCCGAGCTGTCGCGCCAGATACGGGAAGGGGAGTTCCATAAGGAATACCTCGCCGTTGTGCACGGCGTGACGGCGGCTTCCGGAGAACTGCGCGACCTCATGTACCGCGATAAGGCGCGGCGCATGAGCTTCGTTACGGATACGCCAGCCGTGGGTGTGCAGGAGGCGCGGCTCGAATACGATACGCTGGAGAGCACGGCCGGACTGAGCCTTGTCCGCGTGCGGCTCATCACGGGGCGGACGCACCAGATACGCTGCCAGTTCGCGTCCCACGGCTGGCCTCTGGCCGGCGAGCGGAAGTATGATGTCAACGACGATAACTGCCCGATCGCGCTGTGGTCGCATCGGCTGCGCTTTGCGCACCCCGTGACGGGGGAGCAGATGGATTTCGCTGTGCAGCCGCCGGAGACATATCCGTGGACGCTGTTCGCCGCGGCGCGAGAAAATTAAAAACTGAGCCGAAAGATTTTTATATCCTTTGGCTCAGTTTTGCGTATCGCATAAAAAAAGCACCCCGAATAAATTCGGGGTGCTGGCACGCCGTAAGGGATTCGAACCCCTGACCTTCTGGTCCGTAGCCAGACGCTCTATCCAGCTGAGCTAACGGCGCATGTCTCTCGACAGCTTGATTATATTAGCACAGCTTCGGCGAAAATGCAAGAGGTTTTTTGAAAAAATATTTTTTTCTTACTTTTTTACCAGCCCATGTAGCCGGAGATCGTGTCTGCGACGTCGCTCATGGTGCGCAGAGCCTTACCGAGAGTGTTCTTGGAAGCGCACTTTTTCGGGCGAGTTATCATGCCGACCGCGTCGCCTACGACAAGACCGATGCCCATACCGATGAGAAAATTCTTTTTATTCATACTCATACCTCCCAAAATTCCGTTAACAGCTTTTGTTAACCAATGGTATTATGCGCATATTTTAGATTGCTACACGCATGCAAATTGTGGTACAATATAAAAAAAGAAATAAAAGAGAAAAACAAAATTTTCGGAGGCAAACGCCATGAGCGTAAAAATACTTGCCGTGGGCGATGTCTGCGGCGAACCCGGCCTTGACTATCTTGAGAAGAACCTGCGGAATTACCGTAAGGAAAACGGCATAGATTTTGTCGTTGTGAACGGCGAGAACGCGAACGTCGTCGGCGTGACGCCGCGCCAGGCAGACGCGATATTCCGCGCGGGCGCGGACGTCATCACCCTAGGCAATCACACATGGACGCGCACGGAGCTGAGACCGTATCTTGACGAGCGGAGCCGCATACTCCGTCCGGCAAACTTCGCGCCGCAGTGCCCCGGCCGCGGTATCGGCGTGTTCAAAACGGCGTTCGGCGACGTGTGCGTGCTGAACCTGATAGGCCGCTTCACGCTGGACAGTAATACAGACAATCCCTTCGTCATCGCCGACGGCTATATGGAGGAGATCAAGGAGAAAATAATCCTTGTGGATTTCCACGCCGAGGGCACCAGCGAGAAGCGCGCGATGGGCTTCATGCTTGACGGCAGGGCGAGCGCCGTATGGGGAACGCACACCCATGTCCAGACCTCGGATGCCTGCGTGCTGCCCAAGGGGACGGGCTATATAACCGACCTCGGTATGACCGGCGCTGTCAACTCGGTGCTGGGCATCGATCCTGAGCAGAGCATAGGCAAGTTCATGGGAGACCCGCCGCGGCGCTATGAATCCGCGAAAGGGCCTGTAAAGCTGGAGGGCTGCATTTTTGAAATTGACCCGCAGAACGGGCGCTGCCTGCGGGCGGAAAGTGTTAGACTGACATGAAAAATATAAAGATACTTCATACCGCTGACCTGCACCTCGACTCCGCGTTCGAGGCGCTGCCCGCGGGTAAGGCCGCGATTCGCCGCGCGGAGCAGCGGGAGCTGCTGTCACGGTTGGCGGAGCTGGCGCGCAGCGAGCGGGCAGACATCGTCCTGCTCGCCGGTGATATCTTCGACGGCGGCGGAACGTATTTCGAGACCGGAGCGGAGTTTGTGCGCTGCCTGCGGGATATGAGCGTGCCGGTGTTCATCGCGCCGGGAAATCATGACCCGTACGACGCGCGCTCGCCGTACGCGAAGCTGGATATCCCCCAGAACGTGCGTATCTTCACCGAAAGAGACGTCGAGTGTGCGGAGCTTCCGGAGCTGGGCGTGCGCGTTTACGGCGCGGCGTTCACCGGCAGCACCGACGGCCCCGACATCACGAATATCCGCACGGAGCGCGCAGAGGGGACGTGGAACATTCTCTGTGCGCACGGCGAGGTCGGCTTTGACCCCGTCAATGAGCAGGCACTGTCCGCAAGCGGCCTTGACTATGCCGCACTCGGCCACATACATAAGGCGAGCGGGCTGCGCCGGTCGGGCGGCACATGGTATTCATGGCCTGGCTGCCCGGAGGGGCGCGGCTTTGACGAAACGGGCGAAAAGACCGTGAGCATCGTCGAGCTGTCGGATTCCGGCTGCAGGCTCACGCCGGTGTGCATCGCCTCGCGCAGATATGAGATACTGCCCGTTGAGGTGACGGGCTGCGACCCGTTGCTCGCCGTGCATACGGTGCTGCCGGAGAATACGGCGCGGGACGTGTACAGAATAGTGCTGACGGGCGAGGTGGACACGCCGCCTGACCTGAGCCGTCTGCGGCGAAATCTGGACGACTGCTTCTTCTCACTGCAGCTTCGGGACGAGACCCGCCTGCGGCAGGACGTTTGGGAGCGTGCGGAGGAGGACAGCCTGCGCGGCATATTCCTGCGTAAGCTCCGCGAAAAATATAACTCCGCGCAGTCCGAAGAGCGGGAGCTGATAGAGCAGGCCGCGCGCTGGGGGCTTGCTGCACTTGACAACATGGAGGAGGTCGTTCGCCATGAAGATAAATAAAATGACGGCTTCCTTCGGCAAGCTTGAAAACGAGAGCATCGCGTTTCACGACGGGTTGAACGTGGTCTGCGCCCCAAACGAGAGCGGCAAATCGACATGGTGCGCGTTCATAAAATCCATGCTCTACGGCGTTGACAGCTCGGAGCGCGCGAAGATCGGCTATCTGCCGGACAAGATGCGCTATGCCCCGTGGTCTGGCGCGCCGATGGAAGGCTCCATGGAGCTGACGGCGGACAACTGCGACATCACCATAATGCGCCGTACAAAGACAAAGAGCGCGCCCATGCGCGACTTTTCGGCTGCCTATACCGGCAGCAACGTCGCGGTGGAAAAGCTCACGGGCGCCAACTGCGGCGAGATGCTCACCGGAGTGTCGAAGGACGTGTTCTGCCGCAGCGCATTCGTCGCGCAGGGCGCAGTGGCCGTCACGGGGAGCAAGGAGCTTGAAAAGCGCATAAACGCCATCGTCGCGGCCGGAGACGAGCACAGCTCGTATTCCGAGGCCGATGAGCGGCTTCAGGCGTGGAAGCGCAAGAGAAAATATAACCGCCGCGGCGCACTGCCGGAGCTTGAGCTGCGCATAGATGACGATCGGGCGAAGCTTGAGCAACTGCAGGACACGGTGGATGAGGAGGAGCGCCTCGAGGAGCAGCTCGCGCAGGCGTGTCAGCGCTGCTCATCGCTTGAGACGGAGGTCAACGAGAGCCGCCGCCGTCAGCGCAAGGAGTCGCTTGAGCGTCTCAACCGCAGCCGCGCGGAGCTGAAGCAGCGCAGCGACGAGCATGATGCCGCGCTCACGGAGCTTTCGGCCAGACGCGAGCAGCTGCATAACAGCAGCTTCGGCCTCACGGAGCCGGACGAGCTGGAGGAGCGTATAGACGCGGATATAGACCGGATGGCGCAGTTGAAATCGGCTGCGGAAAAGAAAGCCTCGCCCCTGCTGGCGCTGATATTCTTCGTGCTGGCGGCAGTCGGCGCGGCGCTGTATGTGGCGCACGGCAGCGTGGCGTTCATCGTCATGGCGATAGTCATGATGGCCGCGGCAATGGTGTTCATCTTCCGCTGGACAAAGGCGAAGCAGGCTGCAGTGCAGGCCGGTGAAGCGCGAAGGCAGCTATTGAAAAGCTATCATGCCGCGTCGCCGGACGATATAAGAGCCGCAGCGGCGCGCCATCGCGAGCTTTGGGAAGCTGCGGAAGAGGCCGAGGCCGACGAGCGCCGCAGCCGCAGCGCGTATGAATCCGCCAAGGAGCGGCAGGCGAAGCTGGAGGAGATCACGATATCCGAGCTGGATTTCTCCGGCGGCAGCTCCGAGGCCGCGCAGCTTGGCCGGGAACTGAACGAGAAGCGCGCCCAGACCGAACGCCTTGCCTCGCAGCTCGCATCCGTGCGCGGCAGGCTTGCCGCCATGGGCGACCCGATGGTCATCAGGAGTGAGCTGAGCAGCATGGAGGACGAGCGCGAGGAGCTTAAAAACGAGTGTGCCGCGCTCGACATGGCGATAGAGACGCTGAAGGCGGCGGACACCGAGATGCAGCTGCGCTTCTCGCCGGAGCTGAGCCGCCTTGCGTCGGAATACATGGCGGAGATGACCGGCGGGCGCTGGAACGGCGTGACGCTCAACCGCGATTTCACGGCGGCGGCGAAAGCGGAGGACGGAGCGGTAGCGCACGAGGCGGAGTACCTGAGCCTTGGGACGCTCGACCTGATGTATCTGGCGGTTCGGCTCGCGGTGTGCGAGCTGGCGCTGCCGGAAGGGGAGTCCTGCCCGCTGATCATAGACGACGCGCTCGTGAACATGGACGCGGAGCGCACCGCACAGGCCATGAATCTGCTGAGAAAGCTTGCCGAGAAGCGTCAGGTAATACTCTTCACCTGCCGCAGCCTTGAATGACAGGCAATGCTGGAACCGCGCCTGACTCATTTATGAGTCGGGCGCGGTGATTTTATATAGAACGCGGGACGGCCTCTGTGCCGTCCCGCACGCGCATAAAAATTGATCCCCGGCCGGAATTCCGGCCGGGGATCGGTTTGGTTGTGCTTACTTATCCAGATAATTCTTCAGCAACTCCTGCAGCAGCTCGTCTCTGTCGAGACGGCATATCAGCGTGCGTGCGTTGTTGTAGTTGGTGATATAGGTCGGATCCTCCGAAAGAATATACCCCACTATCTGGTTGATCGGATTGTAGCCCTTTACCATGAGGGAGTTATACACGGATGACAGGATCTCTCTCATCTCGGCTTTGCTGTCCAGCGCTGTGAACTTTCTTGTTACATCCTCCATGATGTCCCTCCTCTTCACTTATTTATTGGCTACATTATAGCATATTAGTTTGTCAAGTAAAGTCGAAAAAACTAAACAAAAGGTTAATTTTTCTTAAGGTGGTATAATTTTACCGAATGCTGGCACCGAATTTCCGCTCAAGCGCGGCGAGAACCTTCTTCACGGTTTCCTCGGCATGGTCGTCGGTGAGAGTCTGGTCGTCGGCGCGCATGGTCAGCGAGAAGGCGACGGACTTCTTGCCCTCGGCGATGTGGTGGCCGGTGTACACGTCGAAGATACGGCAGCCCTTGAGGTACTGGCCGCCCTCGGCCATGATGTGATCCACCATGTCGCCCACAGGAATCTCAGCACCGCAGACGACGGCGATGTCGCGCGTGACCGCAGGGAAGCGCGGCAGCGGCTTATACACGGGGATACCGCTGCGCAGGGAGTGCAGCGCGTCAAAGCTCAGCTCCGCGCAGTACATGTCCGCGTCCACGCCGTAATTGGCGGCGACGGCGGGGTGGATCTGACCGAGTATGCCGATGTAGGTCTCGCCGCACCAGACCTTGGCGCAGCGGCCGGGGTGGTAGGACTGGTTCTCGCGCTCAGCGGCGAAGTGCAGCTTGTCAATACCGAGGCCGCTGCACAGCTCCTCGACCCAGCCCTTGATGCGGAAGAAGTTCATCTCAGGGCCGTATGCGCCCATGGAGACTATCTTCGGCTCGTCGGCCAGACCGTCGGCGCGCTTGAGGTAGATGCGGCCTATCTCGTAGAGCGCGGCAGACTTGTTGCGGTAGTTGTAGTTGCGGGTCAGAATCTCCAGCATGGAGGGAAGAATGGTCGTGCGCATTATCGAGGTGTCCTCGCCAAGGGGGTTGAGGATGCGCAGACTGTCGCGCAGCGGGGAATCCGCCGGCATACGGATCTTGTCATAGTAGCTGGGGCTGATGAACGAGTAGGTGATTATCTCGTCCAGACCCATTGCGCGGCACAGCTCACCGACGCGGCGCTCGCTCTGCTGCACGGGGGTGAAGCCGCCGCAGGTGCTTATTGCGCCGGTGAAGCGGGTGGGGATGTTATTGTAGCCGTAGAAACGGGCGACCTCCTCGGCAATGTCGGAGTAGTGCTCAACGTCGCCGCGCCAAGACGGAACGTGGATGACGTCGCCGTCAAGCGTGAAGCCGAGGTCGAGCAGAATTTTCTTCATGCTGTCCTTGTCGATATCGGTGCCGAGCAGGGAGTTTATCTTGTCCGGCTCAAGCAGAACGGTCTTTTCCTCGATGGGCTTCGGCACTACGTCGATGACGCCATCGACGACCTCGCCGCAGCCGAGCAGCTCTATAAGCTCGCAGGCGCGGTTCACGGCGCGCAGCGTGCCCTGCGGGTCAAGCCCCTTCTCAAAGCGGGCGGATGCGTCGGTGCGCATGCCGAGTGCGGTAGCGGTGCGGCGCACGGAGGTGCCGTTGAAGTTCGCGCTCTCGAAGAGAACCATCGCCGTGTCGCCGACGATCTCGCTGTTCTCACCGCCCATGACGCCCGCGACCGCGACGGGCTTGTCGGTGTCGCAAATGCAGAGCATGGAGGGGGTCAGCTTGCGCTCGGTGCCGTCCAGCGTGCGGATGCTCTCGCCCTCGCGCGCGGTGCGGACGTGTATCTCATTGTTGCCGACGCAGGCAAAGTCAAACGCATGCATCGGTTGGCCGTACTCGAGCATGACGTAGTTTGTGATGTCGACGATGTTGTTTATCGGGCGCATGCCGGCGTTGCGGATACGCTCACGCATCCAGCGCGGGGACGGCGCAATCTTGACGTTCTTGACCATGCGCGCGGTGTAGCGCGGGCAGAGCGCGGCGTCCTCGACGATGATCTTCGCCATGTCGTTGATATTGCTGCCGGCCTTCGCTTCGACGACCGGCTCGTGCAGCTTCAGCTCCTTGCCGAAGGTCACGGCGGCCTCACGCGCGAGACCGATAACGCACAGGCAGTCAGGCCGGTTCGGGGTTATCTCAAATTCCACGACGTGGTCGTCGCGGCCGAGGATGACGGCCATATCGTCGCCGGGCTTGCAGTCCTCGTTGAGAATGAGGATACCGTCGGAAATGCAGTGCGGGAACTCCTCCTGCTTCGCACGGAGATCATCCAGCGAAAGTATCGCATCCTTCTTGGTGTCGTAGGCCACGAGATCACCCGCGTGGACGTTCTGGCAGTCGGTCACGGGATCGGCCGCGGCTTCGCCGAGGTCGAGCGCGACCTGCCACAGGCCGTAGCCCTTGTTCTGCACGTCGAGCGCCTTTGCCGCGACGACGCTGCCGAATATTTTGTCACCGGCCTTGATGTCGGCGGGGATGGAGGGCTTTGCGGGATCGATCGGATGATAGTCGCCGAGGATAGCGGCGGGCTTTATCTCCGCGTAGGGGAAATCGTGCAGATCGCAGTCAAGCTCCTTGAGCGAGCAGAGCATACCGGCGGACTCCACGCCGCGCAGCTTGCCCTTCGTTATCTTCACGCCGCCGGGCAGCAGGGAATTGTGCAGCGCCGCGGGGACGAGATCGCCGCAGTGGACGTTCCATGCGCCGGTGCATATCTGCACAGGCTCCGCTTCGCCGATGTCTATCTGCGTGACGAGCATGTGGTCGGAGTTGGGGTGCTTCTCGATGGAGAGAATGCGGCCGACCTTGACGTTCTTTATCGTCTCGCTCAGGTTCTCGGTCACTTCGACCTTGGAGCCGGAGACGGTCATGGCCTCGGCGAAGCGCTTGTCGTCATATTCATCAAAGCTCAGGTCGACGAATTCATTGAGCCATTTTCTTGAAAGATTCATGTTGTTCTCCCTTCAATATATCAGAACTGTTCGAGGAAGCGCACGTCGTTCTCAAATATCAGGCGCAGGTCGGTGATCTTGTATTCGCCCATTGCCAGGCGCTCAAGACCCATGCCGAAGGCCCAGCCGGAGTACACGTCCGGATCAATGCCGCAGCCTGCGAGAACCTTGGGGTGCACCATGCCGGCGCCGAGGACTTCGATCCAGCCCTCGCCCTTGCAGGTGGGGCAGCCCTTGCCGCCGCACTTGTGGCACTGGATGTCCAGCTCGCAGCTCGGTTCGGTGAATGGGAAGTGGTGCGGGCGGAAGCGGGTGACGGTGCCCTTGCCGTATATCTTTTCGACGACGAGGTTCAGCGTCGCCTTGAGGTCTGCCATTGTGACGCCCTTGTCGATGACCATGCCCTCAATCTGGTGGAACATCGGGGAGTGCGTTGCATCGACCTCGTCCTTGCGGTAGACGCGTCCGGGGGCGACGATGCGGATGGGCAGGGGGCGGGTCTCCATCGCGTGTATCTGCATCGGGGAGGTCTGGGTGCGCAGCAGGATGCTGCTGTCGTCCTTGAAATAGAAGGTGTCCGTCCATTCGCGGGAGGGGTGGCCTTCGTCGATGTTGAGCTTGGTGAAGTTATATTCCGCCTTCTCGACCTCGGGGCCGTCGAGAATTTCAAAGCCCATGCCTATGAAGATGTCCTTGATCTGGTCGAGGACGTTGTACATCGGGTGCTTGTGCCCCAGCGTACTGGTCTCGCCCGGCAGCGTGACGTCAACGGTCTCACGCTCAAGCTTCAGCTCCATGAGCTTAGAGCCAAGCTCGGCCTTGCGCTGCTCGATGGCGGCCTCAATGTCGCCGCGCAGTTGGTTTGCCAGCTGACCCATGACGGGGCGCTCCTCGGCAGAAAGCTTGCCCATCTGGCGCAGGATGCCGGTGAGCTCGCCCTTCTTGCCCAGATACTTGACGCGCAGGCTCTCCAGAAGCTCGATATCGTCGGCTTCAAGAATGGCCTTGATGGAACTGTCTCTAAGTCCCTGCATTAACTCTTTCATCACGATTCTCCTTGAAAAATACTTGAAATAACTTTGGAAAGCAAAAAAATAAGCCCCCGTCCCAAATAGGGACGAAAGCATAGCCTCCGCGGTACCACCCACGTTCGGCGCACTGCGCCGCACTCAAGGAGCAGTAACGCGCTCCACACGCCGGGGATTGGCCGGTGCTCCCGGGCGAACCAAGCGCCTGCACCGCAGGAGGCTTACAGCCGATGACCTCCATTCTCTGCCCGGAACGTACAGCGCTATTTTCCCGTTCATAGCCTTACAAGAATACCACAGAAAAACCGGATTATCAAGAGGAAAAACCAAGTTTTTGAATGTGTCATGCTTTTCCGCGGCGAAAGCCGCGGCCTTTGTTTATAATAAATTAAAATATAAACGGCTATAATCTATTGCAAACTGCAAATAAGCCGTGTATAATATAAACACTTAAAAATTTTTAAATATTATACGCCAAGTGCGAATACGGAGATAAGAATGAACGTAATATATATTGCAATAGTTGTAGTCGCCGGATATCTTCTCGGCTCGCTGAGCATATCCATCCTGCTGTCGAAAAATCTGCTGGGGCGCGATGTGCGCAGACACGGCAGCGGCAACGCCGGAGCGACGAATATGGCGCGTGTATTCGGGATGCACGCCGGACTGCTGACGCTCGCAGGCGACATGCTCAAGGCTGCGGCGGCGATGCTGCTCGGCTTCTGGCTGCTGGGCGATACGGGGATGGCTCTCGGCGGCGTCGCGTGCCTGCTGGGGCACTGCTTCCCCGTGCTGCATGGCTTCAAGGGCGGCAAGGGCGTATCCTCCGGCGCGATGGTCGCGCTGATGATAGACTGGCGCGTATTTCTCTGCGTCGTCGGCGTGTTTCTCGCCGGGGCGTTCCTGACGAAAAAAGTCTCGTTCGGCAGCATATGCGGGGCGCTGACGATATTCATAAGCGCGGCGGCGCTCGGTGTATCGACTCCGCGGCTGATACTGGCGGCGGCCGGAATGCTGATTGTCATCGCGCGGCATCGCGATAACATCGTGCGGCTCATAAACGGCACGGAGCCGGATTTCAAGCCCGCAAAGCGGCCGGGGACGAAACGCAAAGAAGAGTGTTGAAAAGAACAGAAAATGGTGATATAGTAAAACCGATTCTCGGCGAAAGCCGGAAGTGTTCCCGTATAAAAACAGAGGGAATTAAGCTTTTGTGAAAGGAATTGAACCTATGGATAACGAGCTTCGGCATGATATAGACAAATATGTGGAATCAAACCGCGGTGCGATACTGCGCGATATAGCACGCCTTGTGGCGATAAACAGTGTCGAGGGCGAGGCGGAGCCCAACGCCCCCTTCGGCCGCGGCCCGCGCGAGGCACTTGACAAGGGACTTGAGATCGCCCGCGAGCTGGGGCTCGACGCGGTAGACTGCGAGGGCAAAATCGGCTATGCCTGCCTCGGCGGAGACAGCGATCGCTACCTCGCTACGATAACTCACCTCGATGTGGTGCCTGTCGGCGAAGGCTGGACTCAGGATCCGTTCACCATGCGCGAGCGCGAGGGGTACATAATCGGCCGCGGCGTCATGGACGACAAGGGGCCGAGCGTCCTCTGCCTCTACGCGCTGAAGTATCTCAAGGACAAGGGAATAGCCCTGCGCTATCCTGTTCGCGCGCTGCTCGGCGCAAACGAAGAGACCGGCATGAAGGACGTCGAGTATTATCTGGCAAATTACCCCGCTCCGCTGTTCTGCTTCAGTCCGGACGCGAACTTCCCGCTGTGCAACGGCGAAAAGGGCATTTACCACGGCCGCATGATCTCCAAGCTGCCGATGGTGAACGTTGTAGACATCAAGGGCGGCTTCGCGGCGAACGCCGTGCCCGACAAGGCCGAGGCGTGGGTCAAGGCCGAAGCGCTTGAATCCGCCGGGCGCGTTGAGGCTGTGAAAGAGGGCGAGCTTTGGCACCTCACGGCCACCGGTGTCGGCGGCCATGCATCTCTGCCGGAGGGAACCGTCAACGCGATCGGAGTGCTCGTGGACTACATTCTGGATAACGGCATTGCAGCCGCCGAGGAGAAGCGCTTCTACGAGCTGGTGAGCCTGCTGAATAACGACTGGACGGGCGCCGCGCTGAACGTTGCGGCGGATGACGGCCTGTTCGAGCCGCTGACCATCGTGGGCGGCGTTATAGGCATCGAGGACGGCCATGTGTTCCAGACAATAGACAGCCGCTACCCGACCAATATGAGCGGGTCGAAGATCGCCCGCGCCATCCAGCGCACGGCGGGAGACGCGGCGGAGATAACGATAGAGCGTGACGCGGAGCCGTTCTACATGGCTCTGGATAATCCGTCGGTGCAGGTGTGCATCAACGCCTACAACGACGTGACGGGCGAGAACGCCAAGCCTTATACCATCGGCGGCGGCACTTACGCGCGCGACTTCCCGAATGCGGTGTCCTTCGGGCCGGAGCATCCGGAGCGCCCGCAGCCCGATTTCGCAGGGCCTATCCACGGCGTTGACGAGGCCGCGAGCATAGACTTCCTCATGGAGGCGCTGAAGGTCTATATCCTCGCGTTGATCGAGCTGGAGAAGCTGGATTTCTGATCCTTTGCATAGCGATTTTTACAGGCGGGAGATATTTATCTCCTGCCTGTTTTATACCATGGGCAAACGGCGCGATTTGCCCGTCTACCTTTTACACATTTTTAACTTTTCATATTTAATGTGTTGTATAATCGGTGTATAATCATAATCATAGATACAAGTTCAGGAGGCAGAATTATGGCTAAACGCGCGCTTATCGTAGAGGACGACAGCAACATCGCAGAACTGCTGCGGCTTTATCTCGGCAAGGATGGGTTTGAGGTGATGATCGCTCCTGACGGCGGCAAGGCCGAATCAATGTTTGACCTGTTCACGCCAGACGTTGTCCTGCTGGACATCATGCTTCCGGTCAAGGACGGCTGGCAGGTCTGCCGTGATATACGGGCAAAGTCCGCCGTGCCGATCATCATGCTCACCGCTAAGGGAGAGACCACGGATAAGATAACCGGTCTTGACATGGGTGCCGACGATTACGTGACCAAACCCTTTGACGTCAAGGAGCTTATCGCCCGCGTCCACGCCGTCATGCGCCGCAGCGACAACGACGGCCCCGCGGAGAAGAAGCTGACCTTCGACAAGCTGATAATAAATCTCGATTCCTACGAGCTGGTGGTGAACGGCGTCAAGGTCGATACGCCGCCGAAAGAGATGGAGCTGCTGTACCACCTCGCGGCGTCCCCCAACCGCGTTTTCACCCGCAACCAGCTCCTCGACGAAGTGTGGGGCTTTGACTATTTCGGCGACTCCCGCACCGTTGACGTACACATAAAGCGCCTGCGCGAAAAGCTTGAAGGCGTCAGCGACAAATGGTGCCTCAAGACCGTCTGGGGCGTAGGCTACAAGTTTGAAGTGACAGAGTAATGAAAAACGTATACCTGCGCAACTTTGTGGCCACGGCGACGCTGGTGTTCATGTGCTTCCTGCTCGTCGCGGTGAGCTTCGTCGGCATCGGCCGCGGCTACATCATAAACGACTACCGCGAGCGCATGGACAATAACGCCTCCGAGGTCGCGAGGACTGCATCCGCCATCGCCGACGGGGATTCGCTCACGAGCTGGAGCCTGAGCATGACGCTCTCTTCTATCTCGCGCACCACCGGCAATCAGGTCTTTATAACCGACGAGACCGGCAAGATCGTCTCCTGCTCCGACCGCGCGCCGATGTGCGAGCATCTCGGCCACCAGATACCTGCCGACGTCATGCAGACCCTCGAGACGACGGGGGAGTACGACCAGATGAGCACGCTCGGCGGCCTGTACGAAAAGAACCGCTACGCTGTGGCGCGGCCGATAAAAACGTCTGGCGACGGGAAAAATATCATCGGCTATGTGTTCATCACGAACGTTGTTGACAACATACTGAAAACCTGGTCGTCCCTGACCGGAATAACCGCGATCGTGACCATCGGCGTTTTCGCCGCGGCGATGATAGTCTCCCTCATGTACTCCAAGCATATGGCAAAGCCGCTGGACGAGATGGCGGCGGCGTCGCGCCGGTTCGCGCGCGGGGACTTCTCGGTGCGCGTGCGCCAGCGTGAGGATCCCACGGATGAGATGGGCGCGCTGATAGATTCGTTCAATAAAATGGCCGATTCGCTGGAAAACGCCGAGGAGCGCCGCAGCGAGTTCATAGCCAATATCTCGCACGAGCTGCGGACGCCGATGACCACGATATCCGGCTTTGCGGAGGGGCTGCTCGACGGTACGATCCCGCCGGAGGACGAGAAAAAATATCTCCGCGCGATAAGCGCTGAGACGAAGCGCCTCTCGCGTCTGGTGCGTGATATGCTCGATGTGTCGCAGCTCAGAAACCGCGCCGCCGACCCTACGAAAAGGATCGACTTTGACCTGACGGAGCTTACGCTTCAGACGCTGCTGAGCTTCGAGAGCCGCGCGACGAAGAAAAATCTTGACGTTGATCCGCAGCTGCCGGATAATCATATCATGGTGCACGCGGATAAAGACGCCATAACCCAGGTAATATATAACCTGTTGGATAACGCCGTGAAGTTTGCCTCGCCCGGAAGCTGCATCACCGTGCGCATATACAAGGACAACGGCAAGGCCTATGTCTCCGTGCGCGACTACGGCGAGACGATTCCGCCGGACGATCTCCCGTTCATCTTCGACCGTTTCCACAAGTCGGATCGCTCGCGCAGTCTGGATAAGGACGGCGTCGGACTAGGGCTGTATCTGGTAAAATCCATCATCAACAGCCATGATGAGGACATCGCCGTCACGAGCCGCGACGGCATGACGGAGTTCGTGTTCACTCTGGCTCTTGCGAAAAACGAAGTCGGCGAAAAGAAAACAAATCTGTTTTAAGTATAAAAAGAGGTCATTTTTATGGCAAACAATTGGTACAGCAAGGACGACTGGTATTCCCCGCTGCAGAGCGTGCCGACCGTGAACGCGGTGACGCCGAAGGAGAAAAAGAAAAATAAAAAGGTGCGGATAATCGGCGGGATATGCCTGCTGCTCGTGCTGCTGGTGGCCACGTCGCTTATCTTCGCGGAGCGCGGCGGCCAGAGCGGCTTCGGCTCCAGTGTTATTCCCTCCGACGGCGAGAGCGGCGACATGCCGGAGAACTGGCAGGACTTTTTCGACCAGTATTACACCAAGACGACTACCGACGTCGCGGAGATAAACATCCCGCGCGCGAAGCTGCCGATAGACTATGAACTGAAGCTTGAGGAAAAGCCGTCCGGCAGTGAACTGACTCTGGGCGAGCTGTACGAAGAGAACTATAAGTCTGTCGTCGGCATCTCGGCATACACGGACGGCCAGAGCGGCTATAACTGGGGCACCGGCTTCGTGCTCACGGCGGACGGCCTGATCGTGACGAATACGCACGTCATAAACGGCGCGGACAGCGCGACTGTCACTCTGTATGACGACACCGTTCTCAACGCAACCTTGGTCGGCGCCGACTCGATAAGCGACATTGCGCTGCTGAAGGTCAAGGGCATCGGGCTCACCCCCGCCGTGATTGGCGACAGCTCAGAGCTTACCGTCGGCGACGCTGTCGCTGCGATAGGCAACCCGCTGGGCGAGCAGTTCCGCATGACACTGACGAACGGCGTCATCTCCGCGATAAACCGCGGCGTAAGCTATAACGGCCGCAGTATGACCCTAATGCAGACCAACGCCGCAATCAACGAGGGCAACTCGGGCGGCCCGCTGTACAACATGTACGGTCAGGTGATCGGCATCACGAATATGAAGATGATGTCGTCCTATTCAAGCATCGAGGGCATCGGCTTCGCGATCCCGAGCACAACTATGCGCGACATCGTGAACGCGCTCGTCAAGGACGGTGAGGTCAGAGGCCGCCCGTCGATCGGAATAACCGTCGGCGCGATACCCGACAACGCGTCGTCGCATTACGATATCCCAAGCGGACTCTATATCTCCGATGTCACCAAGGGCTCGGACGCCGAGGCCAAGGGCATTAAGGTCGGCGATATCCTGCTTGAGTGCAACGGGGTCGAGGTCAAGACGACGGACGACGTCGCCGAGATAAAGAGCGGCCTGAGCGTGGGCGACAGCATCCACTTCAAGATCTGGCGCGACGGTGAGACCTTCGAGGTCGATGTCGTGCTGATGGACACGAACGATATTTATAACTGACACAAAATAATAACAAAAAAGGCTTTGACAAACACGTCAAAGCCTTTTTTGTGCTTATAAAGTTCAGCCTTTGTAGCCTATGCGATCCGCCAGCGCCTGCTCGATGATAACGACGGCGTCGCGGTGCAGCTTCATGAAGGTGACGGGGCACTCCGTCGTGATCTCGTCGGAGAGGAGCAGTTTCTTCGCCGCGTCGTCCTTGCTGCCACTGATTATGAGCAGCAGCTTGCGGGCCTTCATTATCCCGCCCATGCCCATAGTGACGGCGTAGCGGGGCACATCGTCGCGGCTCGCGAAGAAGCGGGCGTTTGCGTCAATCGTGCTCTCGTCGAGCTTCTCGCGGTGCGCGTTCGCGTGGAGGACGGAGTCCGGCTCGTTGAAGCCGAGATGACCGTCGGGGCCGACGCCGAGCACCTGTACGTCAACGTCGCTGCGCTCGATGACGGCGTTAAACTCAGCGATGCCCGCGTCCACATCACCGATGCCGCCCGCGACATAGGTGTTCGCCTTGTCGATGTTAATATGGTCAAAGAGATTGCTGTTCATGAAATAACGGTAGCTCTGGTCGTGTTCAGGGGCAAGGCCGATGTACTCGTCAAGATTCACGCTGTGTACGCGGGAGAAGTCCAGCCCCTCCTCGGCACAGCGGCGTGCCAGCTCCTTGTACATCCCGACGGGGCTGGAGCCTGTGGCCAGACCAAGGCAGCAGTCGGGCTTGGCGCGGACGATGCCTTCTATAATATCTGCGGCGGCAGAGCACTGCTCGGAATAATCTCTGGCAATGATGACTTTCATGGTAAACCTCCAAATAGTTATAACAAAAAGCCGCATAACGGCGGCCTTTGTTCCGGTAACATGATTATATGTGCTTTCGGGGCAATAGTCAAGGCGAAAGACTTGCAAAATTGTGCCGCTGCTTGGCATTAATGCCAAAAATTAAGAAAATTTCAGACAATATGTTATTGCGTTTTGTGCAGAGTTGTTGTACAATTGTAAATGTAATGTAATACTTTTCCGGAAATACATGGACAGCAGGGGAGAATAAAGATGAAGAAAAGACTCTTATGTTTGCTCCTTATGGTAACATTGCTAGTCGGACTGATGCCGGCGGCTTTTGCCGAAGGAAATATCGTCAGCTACACGGTAAAAAGCGGCGACACGATGCTGACGATCTGCGAAGACGCCGGCCTTGACTATTACTCGTGCCGCTGGTGCATAATGAAGATCAACGGCTTCTACAGCGAGAGCCAGCTCGGGATGATCTATTCGGGGCAGACCATTAAGCTGCCGGCCAGCGTCGAAGTGTCCGCGAAGATAATGAGCGGTGAGCTTAATCCCGACGGCACCGTTCCCGAGGCGAAGCCCGCGGAGACTCCCGCGCCGGCGGAGGATAAGCCCGCGGACAGCGGCTCCGGCGAGGCGAACATCATAAAGCACACCGTCGGCGAGTGGGACACGCTGGTCAAGGTCTGCGGCAGCTATGGGATGAATTTCTATAATGTCAAGTCCGCCATTATGAAGCTCAACGGCTTCACCAGCGAGAAGCAGCTTGATTCGCTGAGACCCGGCCAGATCATAAAGCTTCCGGCCAGCGAGGCTGACGCGAAGAACGTCACCTCAAGCGGCTCCGCCTCCGGCGGCACGTCCACCGGCGGTTCAACGTCCGGCGGCAGCACCGATTCCGGCAGCGGCATCAGCTACGTTGTCAAGGCGGGGGACACTTTCATTACGATCTGCGAGGCGCACGGGCTGAACTTCTTCGCCATAAAGAGCCAGCTTATGAAGCTCAACGGCTTCAAGAGCGCAAGCCAGCTCGATTCCCTGCGTGTCGGCCAGACTGTGAAGCTCCCCGGCAGCAGCTCCGCGCCGAGCACTCCCGAAACTCCCGACAAGCCTTCTACGCCCGATAAGCCCTCCACTCCGAGCACTGGCGGCGAGACCACTACTCCGGACACTCCGGCTCCGTCTGTCGATTACAAAACGATAAGCCACACGGTAGGCGAGTGGGACACGCTGGTCAAGGTCTGCGGCAGCTACGGGATGAACTTCTATACCGTGAAATATGCCATCATGAAGCTCAACGGTTTCACCAGCGAGCGCCAGCTTGACATTCTGCGCACGGGTCAGGTCATAAAACTGCCCGCCAGCGAAAATGATGCGAAGCTTGTTATGAGCTCTTCCACAACGACTACGAAGCCCTCCGACAGCGGCACCGGTACCACGGGCGGCACATCCACCGGCAGCAGCTCCGAAGCGGGCGAGAGCGTGGCGTACTACATAATCCCCTACACCTTCCAGTCAGGCGACACCGTATATAATGTCTGCCTCAGCATGGGTGTGGATTTCGAGAATAACTCCGACCTCATCATGAAGCTCAACTCCATCAAGGACTACCGCAGCATCGGCAACGGCAAGGTGCTCCTGATCCCCAGCCCCAAGGCTCCGGAGAGCGGCAGCTACTACAAGATAGTCGCGCATAAGCTCGTCTACGGCGAGACGGCGCAGAGCGTCACGGAGAGCTATGGCCTTGAGTACAGTAAGGTTCTGAACATGATGAAACTCGTTAACGGCAAGGACAGCTTTGACATGATATATGCCGGAACGGTGCTCTATGTTCCGGTGAGCTGCAAGGCGTAAAATCACATATCACCGGCGCATAGCCGGAAGAACGAAAAAGAAAACGGTCACAGCTGCTCTCTCAGCTGTGACCGTTTTTGCGCCCTGCGGCGCACGCATATGAGAAAAGGGGGGAGGAATCATGGGACTTTCCGTAGCCGTGATACGCCTTTTTAGGCTATCAGGAGAGAACATCCAGAAGAACTGGATGACAATGATACCGGAGGCGGCTGTTGAATATGGACATGTGCTGAACCACTGGAATGATGAAGGCATAGACTGACTGCCGTGAGCGCGGTATGAGCGAGCGCTCCGCGCTTGCCGATATCTGGTACGCGATGGCAGGTATATGCCGCCGCACAGGAAACATTTGTATCAGGGATATTATAGAGCCGCCCGCCTGCATCGACCGCAGGCGGGCGGCTATTAATTTATACGGAAGAGGATAGCAGTTAAGGCATAAAAATATCCGGCCTGTTTGACAGGCCGGATATTTGTTTAATTACTGTGTTTCAGAATCGAACTTACTGCTCGTTCTTTTTCTTATTCTTCTTGACGAAGAACACCACGCCGCCTGCGATGATGACTGCGGAAACTGCCATCAGGCCGATCCACAGACCCATGTTTGCATCGTCTCCGGTCTTGGGCTTCGCGTTCGCGGCCTTGACGGTGAGAGTGCCTTCAACATAGGTGATCTCGTAGTTGCTGGTGACGTCGTTGCCGTTTGCGTCAACGATCTTGACGTTGGAGGCCTTGTTCTTGGAGGAGCCTATCTGAGTCTGGCTGCCGGTAACGGTAGCGGAGATCTTGTGACCCTTCGCAAGGGAACCCTTGACCTCGCAGGTGTTGGCGGTAAGAGCCTTGCCGTCGTAGACCTTCTCGGCGCTCTTCGCGGTGACAGTGAGGGGAGCCTTAGTTATCTCAAGGGTGCCGTCCTGAGTGGAGATCTTGTACTTTGCGGTGACGTCCTTGCCGTTTGCGTCCTTCGCAGTGACCTTGACGATCTTGTTCGCCGTGGTGCCGGCGTTGGTGATGCTGCCGGAGTACTCTACTACGAGAGTATCGCCGCTCTCAAGCTCGCCAGAGATAACGTCGTAGGAGTTCGCGGTAAGCTCGGTGCCGTCGTAGACCTTCTTTGCGGAGGTGGCCTTGATGGAGATTTCAATGACCTTCACGCCGGTGACTTCAAGAGTGCCTTCCTTGATGGTGACATTGTAGTATGCGGTGTAATCTCTGCCCTGCTCATCGGAGATCTTCAGGCTGCCTTCCTTGACGGTGTTCTTGGAGGAACCCGGCTCGGTCTGGGTGCCGGAGAGGGCGAGGGTGAGCTTCTGGCCGGAGACCAGAGAACCAGAGGTGATGCTGTAATCATCGGCCTTGGTGGTAAGTGCGGTCTTATCGTAAGCCTTGCTGGCGGAGCCGGTGGTGACGGTGATGTCGCGCTTGGTGACGCTCAGCTTGCCGTCCACGAGCTTGATGTTTGCATAGTTGTCGTTTACCTTTTCGCCTGCGGCGTTCTTGATGACGTAGTCACCGATCTTTGCGGTGCCGTCCTTGTCGGGCACGGTGGCCTCGCCGGAGACAGTCGCGTCAACGGTGTCGGAGCCGAGCAGACCGGAGACGGTCACGTCATTGGAAGCGGTGAGAGCGGAGCCGTCGTAGGGCTTGGTGGCGTCCTTCGCGGTGATGACAACCTCGCCGGAGTACTTGCTGACGGTGACTTCTGCGCCGGAGTAGGTGATGTTGTAGTTTGCGGTGACATCGTTGCCGTTTGCGTCAACGATGACTGCGGCGCTCGGAGTGCTGGTGCCGGTGCCGACGTTCACGGGGCCGCCGGTGTACTCAACGGACTTGACGGTGTCGCCCTCAACGAGGGAACCGGAAGTGATCACATATTCGGTCGCGTTGATGGCGGAGCCGGTGTACTCGCTGGTGACGGGCTTCGCGGAGATGGTGATGTTGCGCTTTGCAACGGTCAGAGTGCCGTTGTTGACGGTCAGCTCAAGCTGGGCTGCATCGAGAGCGGTACCATTGCTGTCCGCGACCCATGCGTTGCTCAGGATGATCGCTCGGGTGCCGGTCTCAGCGTTGTAATCGCCGAGGGATGCGATGGGAGCAACGAGAGTGTAGCCTTCGGGAACAACGGGAGTGTAGGTGAGTTCGGGGATCGCGTCGCCGTAAGTGATGGACTGATTGTCCGCGGTAACGGAGGCCTTGACAACATACTTCGCAGTGATGGTAGCGTCGGCGTAAAGGGTGAGGGTATCGCCCGGCTGGACTGCCATGGTTGCACCGTTTGCGTATTTAAGAGTCATACCGACGTAAGTCTCGCTGCCGCTGTATTCCGCATAGTCATTAACAACGGTGTGAGTATAGACGTCGTTCTCAAGGCTGACATTGCCGTCCACGGTGCCGCCGACCTTGCCGTTGAGCCAGCCGTCGTTATACTTGACGGTGGGTTTGGTCTCGGTGTCGATCGCCTTGAGATAGATCTGGGCGACATAGCTGCTGCTCTCGTCATCGGTGACGAACAGGCTGGTGTTCAGTCCGTTGTCATTGGTGGCGAGGGAGCCGCGGGTGATGGTGAGCTTCGCGGAATCCTTGCTCGCGGTGGCGTATCCGACGAGGTTGACGGATTCAATATCGGCATCGGCCTTGGACGCAGCGCAGATATACAGCTCGGAGACGTAGTAGCCATCCGGAGGAGTTATCGTGTAGTCGCCGTTAAGGAACTCACCGAGAGTGGACTTGCCGGAGGCATCAGCGCCGGAGAAGCCGGCCTGAACGCCGAAATCACCGTCCTGCTTTACAGCGCCGTCGTCGCCGTAGACATATACGCTGGTGTCCAGCTGTACATTGTCCCACTTGGAGTCAACGCGGTCAGCGCTCGCGCTGGCGGGCATCGCGCCTGCGAACTGAACTGCGAACAGGCAGACCAGAACCAGACTGAACAGTACTTTAACTGTCTTCTTCATAAAAATCACCTCAAAAAGTTTTTGCTGAATTGAAACTGTTACAACTTTTCGGCATTGCTGTGAAAAGCGTCAAGGGGTTACAAACAGATGTAACTATTTTTTAACCATACTGTAACTTACTACGATTGCATTATATCTAAATTATATTAGAATTGCAAGGGGTATTTACATAATATTTCTTAAGGAACGGACTTCTTATGTTTTTTAAGAATTAAAATGTGAAATTTACATTTTGTAACTTCACTGTATAACTTTGTCAATTTACGGGAGTGAGCTTGCCCTGAATTACAAAGCGCGCGTTGTAGAATTCGTAGGTGCAGGTCGAAAGGGTGATAACGCGGTCGTCTACCGAGACGTCAACGTTCGTCGAGACGAGAGACTGCACGCGCCAGTCGTCAAGATTGCGGGCGAAATCCGCCTCGGATTCGAAGAACATCTTGTAGGTGTCGGATTCGGCGTCGGTGGTGTAGGCGCTGAATATCTCGATCTTGTAGTTCTGTGTCGGAGTGTTGAGGTACATGACGGGGTGCTCGTTGTAATATTCCTGATCCTTATAATTGCGTATCGAGGCGAGCATCGAGCCGTCGTTCATGTTGTGCCCGTAGAGAACGGTGTTCTTGCCGGAAAAGTCGCCGTAGCAGGTGCAGTCGAGGAAGAGCGAGCCGGAGGCGTTATACTGCCCGTCGATGAACCGGTGCAGATAATAGAAGTTGTCCTCCGCCTGCACAACGGGGTAGTTAATAACGGTGTTCTCCGAATACAGCCAGCCGACAACATCCTGACACTGGTTGAGCAGTGCGTCAAAATCGACGTCAACGGGCGAGCTTTCGGTTATCTGATTGCCGTCGCTGTTGTCCTTGTCTTTATTCTTGTCGCTTTTCGGCGAAACGTAATCGCTGCTTATCTTGTTATATGTATCCTCTGCAACCTTGTATTCATGCAGCGTTGATATCAGTTTATATCCGCTGTACACGAATATCGAGAGGAATATAACGCAGAGAACAATAAGCGCTATTTTTACAGGCTTCTTCAAATGGTCAGACCTCCTGTCTGTTAAGGGTAGATATAGTATACGACAAATTCACGGAAAATGGAAGAGGTGCGGCGATACTTTACAGTCTAATAATATCTTAAAACTTTTTAAGAATCTCTCTTCCCATTCAATTATACCATACTGCCTCTAAAATACAAAAAGCTCAGGGGGAGAACCCTGAGCTTTTTTGTATAGGTGAAAGAGGACAAAATGAAAAAGTTTCTTGCGAGTATTAAGATACAGGAAAGATGTTTCGTAGATAAGCAGAAAGTTGTTTCAAAATTGTAAAATCAGAAAATATTTTTTCGGAAATACGCTCGTAATTGAGCTGTGGCTATATTATAATAGAAAAAAACGTTTGAAAAAATGCCCGCGCAACCGCCGGTTGACAGATTTGACGGTGCGCTTTCTTGTCCGCAACAGCGAAATTTATTATACTCGGCTTGTAAAAAACAGGGGAGCTTCCCCGATGGAGGCAGCAATATGATTCTGGCAGACAAGATAATCGACCTGCGCAAGAAAGCGGGATGGTCACAGGAGGAGCTGGCGCAGCAGCTTGGCGTTTCGCGGCAGTCGGTCTCAAAATGGGAGGGTGCGCAGTCCATACCCGATATTGATAAGATATTGCAGATGAGCCGCATTTTCGGCGTGAGCACGGATTACCTGCTCAAGGATGAAATAGAGCTTCCCGCGGAGGAGCCCGCGGCGGCGGACAGCACGCCGGCGCTGCGCCGCGTGAGCATGGAGGAGGCATCACGGTATCTCACGCTGAGCCGCGAGACCGCGCCGAAGCTGGCGCTTGCGACGTTTCTATGTGTCATCTCGCCTGTGTGTCTGATATTTCTGGCCGGGTTGAGCAGCGGCGGGTTCGTCCCGATCACGGAAATGGCTGCGGCGGGCATCGGCCTGTGCGTGCTGATGATACTTGTGGCGATTGGGGTCACATTATTTATAACCAGCGCCGCGAAGGTGAAGGACTTCGAGTTCATCGGGAATGAGCCGTTCGAGACCGAGTACGGTGTGAGCGGCATGGTGCGCGAGCGGGAGCGGGAATTCCGCGAGAAGAATTCCCGCCTGACCGTTATCGGTACGGTGCTCTGCATCCTCTCCGTGCTGCCGCTGTTTGCGGTGCTCAGCGTGATGCCTGCGGCGGACGACGTCGTCTATATCGCCGCAGTCTGTGTGCTGCTGTTCATGGTGGGGCTTGGCTGCATAGCCTTCGTGTATTCGGGAACATATCACGGCGCGATGGAAAAGCTGCTGGAGGAGGGCGATTACAGCCGTGACAATAAGGGCCGCAGAAAGGTCGTCGGCACGATCAGCGCCGTGTATTGGCTCATAGTGACGGCAGTGTTCCTCGTGATGATGTTCAGCCCCAGTTCGCCGATGCTGCCGAACGAGACATGGATCATATGGGCGGTCGGCGGAGTGCTCTACGCGGCGGTGATGGCCGTCGTGCGCCTCCTCACCGGTCGGAAATAAGAAGCAGAATATAAAAACCCCTGCAGCCGCTGAAGAGCGCGGATGCAGGGGTGCTTTATTATAATAAGTAGAACCGTGCGGCGTCTCAATCCAGATGCAGCTTACGGCGGAGATTTACGGTCTCGGCGGCGCAGACGTCGCGGAAGGTGGTGACGAGCTTTGACACGTACGGCTTATTCTTCCACGCGATGCTTATCGTGAACGGCTCGCCCATCGGCACAGCGGTCAGGCGCCTGCGCTTCTCCTCCGGCAGTGTCGTGGCCAGCACGTCGGGGCTGAAGCACGCGCCCATGCCGTCGGCGCACAGATCCAGCAGCGTCTGGATATTGCCGCAGCGGAATATGATCGGCGGCTGGATGTTCGCCTTTTCAAGCAGCGTCTGGCTCATTCGCCCGATGATATCCGCCGGCTGACCCAGCAGGAAAGGACAGTCGGCCAGCAGACGCAGATCGCGCGTATGCACAAAGGCATCCAGCTTGAACGGGTTTATCAGTCCCCCGCACAGATACAGCATCGTCTGCGCATGGTAGAGCTCCTTGTAGCTCAGCTCCGGAACGTCGCTCATCACGCGGCCGATGACAACATCCAGCTCATCTTCGATGAGCATGTTCACCATCTCTTCGTTGCTGCGCTCCTTGACGCGCACCTGCACCTTCGGATACAGCTTGTTGAACGCGGGGATGATGCGCGGCAGCAGCACGCGGCCTCGCGTATACGCAATGCCGAGACGCAGCAGGCCGCCCTGACCGGAATTGATGTCGCGGAACTCGTCCTCCATCGAGGCGCTGAGCCGCTGATAGCTCTGACAGTAACGGTAAAAAACACGCCCCTCGTAGGTCAGCTCGAATTTCGGGCGGCGCTGAAACAGTTGACATTTCAGCTCTTTTTCGAGCGCGGCCATGTGCGCGCTGAGCGTCTGCTGCGTTATGTGCAGTTCCTCGGCGGCGCGGGTGATGCTTTTTTGATCGGCGACAACTATATAATATTTCATCGGGAGCAGATTCACGGCACTTCCTCCTCACAGTAATTATACTGTATACTACCACAAGTTTCGACAGTTTGCAATCTGGTTAAGTGCGACTTATATTTTTTTTAAAACCAAAGTCAAATACAATGAGTAAAAATCGAAACAGGAGTTATAGCTAATGTTCAAGTATAAGACCGCGTATTTCTGCGCATACGCAAAATTGTCCACGCAGGTCGCAACGCCCGTCGTAAACGGCTGCCTGACGCTGGGGCTGCTGATCGATCTTGCATCGGAACGGATTGAAGATGTGTCCGTTTCGCTGAATTCTGATTTAGCGAGATGCATAGTCAAGGAATATTTCGTCGGAAAGCGTGTTGTTAAAGATTCGGCACAGATAATCGAAGAGATAAATATGCGCCATCGCGGCAACGCCGTAAAGGCAATAATCAAGGCATACACCGATATTCAGCAGAATTACATCAGTTATGCCCATACATATTCCGACGGTAGAACCTGCTCGGAACCTGACTGAAAGCGGAAAAAAATGCAGTATCGGCGGCGTATGAACCGGCTGTTAAAAAAAAGATATGGCCAGAATTCACAGCAATTTTTTGTTGATTTAGCGGTATTTACAGTAAAAACAAAAGGTGATATATAATTTATATAACCTGAACAAAGTGAATATCCGGTTGATTTGATGTCTGCCGCTTATCCCAAAAGCGGGGCTCGACATAGAATGCCAACTGCACTTCCGATATGCTGTATTTATTGTTCTGTATGCACAGCGCTTCGGAGGCGTAGTTGGTTTTGTTTTTCCCCGAGGGGTACAAATAAACCGGATGCGCACTTCTTCAATATTCAGGACAAGCACATTTTTAAGGAGAGAGAAAAAGAGATGCAAAAGAAACGTCTGATCACTGCAGCGATCCTGACTATCCTTTGTGCGGCGCTCGCATTTGTACCGATGAACGGCCTTGACCCTGCCGGCAAGGGCACTCTTCTGGTGTTCCTGTGGGCTATCCTCATGTGGATCGTCAGACCCATCCCCGAATACCTCGTCGGCGTACTCGCCGCCGCCATCCTCGCAATATTCTTCGGCCAGAAGGCAAACGTCGTCTCCGGCTTTGCGACCTCCGGCTGGTGGCTGTGTCTGTGGGCCGGCTTCATCGGCTCCGTCATCAAGTTCTCCGGTCTCGGCGAACGCGTCGCATACTGGATACTTGTCAAGCTCACCAAGAGCGAGCTGAGCGCAAACTACGCGACCAGCCTTGCAAACACCGTCCTGTCCCTGATGATCCCCTCCAACACCGCACGCGGCGCCGTTATGAGCCCCATCTGCGACAACATCTGCGAGGGCATGGGCTACAAGCGCGGAGAACATAAGGGTGACGCCGCCATCATGCTCTCCAACCTCTACACCAACACCACCAACACCTGGCTGTTCTACACCGCAGTCGGCGCAAACGCCATCGGTATGGCACTCGTTGAGGAAATGACCGGACAGTCCATCTCCTGGACGGGCTGGCTCAAGGCCACCTGCATCCCCGCCGGAATCATCGTCCTGCTCATCCCCCTCATCACAAACTTCCTCTTCGGCACCCGTAAGGGCGAGAAGCGCAGCATCGACATCGAGTTTGCAAAGAAGAAGCTCGAAGAGATGGGCCCCCTGACCATCAAGGAAAAGAAGGCCGCTATCTACTTCGCCCTGACTCTGCTTGCATTCTGCACCAACGGCATCCACCATGTCGCTCCCGACTACGTCGTTTTTGTCACCATCTTCCTGATGCTCTGCCCCGGCATCGGCGTCTGCTCCTTCAAGGATGTCGGCCCGAACTTTGCCTGGCCTGCATTCATCCAGCTCGGCTTCGCGATGTCCCTGGCCTCCTGCGTCAATAAGACCGGCGGCTTCCAGTGGCTCGTTGATGCCATGTTTACCACCAACCCTGCTTTCTCCGCAATGGATCCCACTCTGTTCATCACGATCTGGCTCGCGTTCGTTGTTGTCAGCCACATCATCTTCGCCGGCATGAACGCTATGGAAGCCGTTCTGGTTCCCGTCAGCATGACGATGGCCGCGGCTCTTGGCTTCGACGTTTACACCATGGGTCTGCTGACCGTTATGGCCATCGCCCCGAGTGCAAACTTCCTGCCCTTCAACAGCGCTCCGAACCTCATCTACGCTTCCACCGACAGATTCTCCACGGCTCAGCAGCTCAAGGGCGCAATAGTCATAGCGGTGCTCGTCATCATCGGCTTTGTGTTCCTCGTGAACGTCTGGTTCCCCGTGATCGGTATTCTTTGATAAGCACTGAACGCAGGGAGGGATCGATATAAAAAAGAAGATATGTCTGTTACTGGGTCCCGCTCTCTTCCTGCTCGCATTTATTCCTTACGCCGGGCTGGATCTCAAGATCCGCCTGGCGCTGGGAACGGTGCTCTGGATGGGAGTATGGTGGGTTACCCTTCCGGTACCGGCAGCAATAACCGCATTTCTGCCCGTAGCGATAAATGCCATTTTCTCACTCACCGATATGCAGAGCGTAATAAGCTGCTATTCGGCGGAGCTGGTTTTCCTTCTGGCGGGTTCTGATATCATAAGCATGGCATGGGAGGCCACAGGCGTTGACCAGCGCATAGCGGCGCGCTCGCTCGCCCTTGTCGGCACCTCTATCAAGCAGCAGATCCTTGTCTGGTTCATCATCGCAACGCTGCTCTCGTCCGTCCTGCCAAATACGGTCGTGGCGGCGGTGATGTGCTCCATAGCAATGTCCATGCTCAAGGCGGTAGGAGAGGGCGACGTCAAAAACAGCAAGAGCGCCTCGCTTATCCTGCTTGCCATCGTCTACGGCGCGAATAACGGCGGTATGCTGACCCCGCTCGGCGGAGCGATGAATCTCGTAACGGTGTCCTACATTGAGGGCTTCACCGGCACCGAGTTCCTCTATTCCGACTGGGTGGTGCGTATGCTCCCGTTCACCTTGCTTGCGACCGCGGTCACTGCGCTGTTCCTTGTCGGCGGAGACTGCGGCAAAAAGCATTTTGACTGCTCGAGAGAGCATTTCCGTGAGCTGTGCCGCAGCTTCCCGAAGCTCGACCGCGCGGGCAAAGCGTCGATGGTGATCTTCTTCGTCGCGGCGATACTTGCATTTACGCGTGGGCTTTATCAGCAGCTGCTACCCGCTCTCAAGCCCGGCTACATTTTTCTCATCGGCGGTCTGCTGATGTTCTTCCTCAAGGATGAGCATGGCGAAGCGGTCGTCACCTGGGAGAAGGCCGAGAAAAATCTGATGTGGGGTCTGTTCTTCCTCTTCTCCGGCGGCACGGCGCTCGGCGCGCTCGTCAACGGCAGCGGAGCGGCGGATACCCTCGCAGAGATCATCTCCGGAATCAATTTCCACAGCGAATTCACCCTTATCATAGCAATAGTCACCCTTAACGTTATCCTGTCGGACGTCGTCAACAACACGGCCTGCGCCGCGGTTACGATTCCGATAGTCATCAGCATTGCACAGGGACTCGGCCTGCCCGTGATCCCCTACCTCTGGATAGCCACCGTATCCTACAACCTGTCCTTCACCCTGCCCACCTCCATCCGTTCCATCCCCGTGGGCTACGGGCTCGACACACGGTTCATGTTCCGCAAAGGCGTTGTTGTCACCGGATGCATGATCCTGCTTGTCAGCGTGATGGGCTGGCTCTTCGTGCGGTACTGGCCGGCATTCACGGCTCTGTGATCCAATTATAAATACAGCATCAGCTGTGCATATACCGGTCTTAACGGCATCCCCGTAAGGCAGAAAGCGTATGCAGCCGGCGAGTGGGCGTGACCATTTCATCTCCTGTTGCGCCCCTGCCGGCTTTATATTTTATAGAATTGAGGTTTTGACCATGAGAGTTAAAAAGCTTGAAAACAGCGGCCCTAAGCTTATGCAGGGCAACGAAGCATGTGCAGCCGGCGCTCTGGCGGCCGACTGTCGGTTCATGGCCGGTTATCCTATAACCCCGGCCACTGAGATCCCCGAATACCTCTCCAGTAAGATGTTTGAAGCCGGCGGCGTATTCATGCAGATGGAAGACGAGCTCGCATCCATCAACGCCGTCATCGGCGCAAGCTGGGGCGGTGCGCGCGCAATGACCGCCACCTCCGGCCCGGGCTACTCCCTGATGATCGAAGGCATCGGCTACGCTGCCGAGACCGAGACCCCGCTCGTCGTTGTCAACGTCATGCGCGGCGGCCCTGCGACCGGCCAGCCCACCTGCACCTCGCAGGACGCGATCATGCAGACCCGCTACGGCGGACACGGCGACTACGAGATAATCGCCCTCACCCCGTCCTCCGTTCAGGAAGCCTTTGACTTCACCGTCCGCGCCTTCAACCTCGCAGAGAAGTACAGAGTACCCGTGTTCGTGCTGTCCGATGAGACCGTCGGCCACACCCGCGAGAAGCTCGTCATCCCCGAGACCGTTGAGATATTCGACGACAAGTACGAAGGCAAGTGCGACGCCATCTACAGACCCGACGAAAACGGCATCCCCGCAAGAGTCCGCTTCTTTGAGGGACAGCATGTTCTCGTTGACGGCCAGCTCCACGACGAGCGCGGCATCCGTGCCGGTACCGATCCCGCGGTATGTTCCGCAGCCATCCACCACTACTGCGACAAGATACTCCGCAACATCGACGATATCACCTCCGTCGAGGAATTCTTCCTTGAGGACGCCGAGACCGTTCTCGTTGCCTACGGCTCCGTCAGCCGCAGCGCGCTCTCCGCGGTTCGCCGTGCACGCGGCGAAGGCCGCAAGGTCGGCATGCTGAAGCTTAATACCGTATGGCCTGTCCCCGAAAAGCAGATCCGCGCCGCATGCGAAAAGGCAAAGCGCGTCATCGTTCCCGAAATGAACGTCGGCGAATACAAGCGCGAGGTGCAGCGCATAGCGGGTTACGACAAGGTCGAGGGCTTCAACTCCATCGGCGGCGCGTTCCCCGCTCCGAAAGCAATTTACGAAAAGATCGTTGAGGTGAAGTAATATGAACAGTATCGCAGAGAAATACATCCGTAAGGAGACCCTTCCTTTCATATTCTGCCCCGGCTGCGGCCACGGCATAGTCGTCAACGCCTTCCTGCGCGTCCTTGACAAGCTGAACATCGGCGAGAACGAAATGGGTCTTGTCAGCGGCATCGGCTGCTCCTCCTGGGCTCCCGTATATATCGACATGGACTGCCTGCACACCCTGCACGGCCGCGCTCTTGCTCAGGCCGAGGGCCTGAAGGCCGTCAACCCCGACAAGAAGGTTGTTGTCTTCTCCGGCGACGGCGACTGCGCCGGTATCGGCGGCAACCACCTCATCCACGCCGCGAAGCGCAACGTTGACATTACCGTTATCATGATGAGCAACTACATCTACGGCATGACCGGCGGCCAGCGCGCCCCTACCACTCCCTACGGCGCCATCACCAAGACCTCTCCTCTCGGCAACGAGGAGCACCCCTTCGACATGTACAAGCTCGTCACCGGTGCAGGCGCTACCTACTACGCCAGAGCCAGCGTCACTCATCCCATCCAGCTCGAGAAGGCCATAGAAGAGGGCATCAAGCACAAGGGCTTCTCCTTCATCGAGGTTCTCTCCCCCTGCCCGACCACCGCAGGCAGAAACATATTCAGCTTCAAGACCCCGACCGAAATGTACGACTGGTACGAGCAGCAGGTCGCCGTTCTCAAGCCCGGCCAGACCGAGGCTCCCGACGGCAAGATCGGTCTCGGCATTCTCTACGTCGATGACACCAAGGAAGAGCTGTGCGACGTTCAGGCAGAAAAGAAGGAGGAAGCGAAGAAATGAAGATCACAATAGATTCCGCATGGTGCAAGGGCTGCGCCCTCTGCGTCAGAGCCTGCAAGAAGGGCGTGCTTGAGATCGGCCATGAGCGCAGCCGCGGCGGCTACCTCATGCCCTACGCCAAAAACCCCGAAGCCTGCATCGGCTGCCGGATGTGCGAGCGCACCTGTCCGGATGTCTGCATCAGCGTCACCAAGGAATAAGGAGGAGATCAGCTATGCGTAAAGATTTCAGATTCGGCGGCTCCGGCGGACAGGGCGTTATCTCCCTCGCCGTGCTGCTTGCAAACGCCTACGGCGTACAGAATAATTATGAGGTCGCCCAGACCCAGAGCTACGGCCCCGCGGCTCGCGGCGGCGCGTGCAAGGCGGAGCTTGTAGTCTCCGATGAGAGAATTGACTACGTCAAGGCCGACGTGCTCGACTGCTTCGTGGCCTTCAACAAGCCCAGCTTTGATAAGTTCAAGGGCGATATCAACCCCAACACCCGCGTTTTCGTTGACAGCACCTTCGTTCCCGAGGATGATGTCAAGGACTGCGGTGCGAAGGAGATATACATGTTCCCCGCCACCCAGTACGCCGAGGAGAATTTCCGCGTCGTCTGCACCAACATCGTCATGATGGGCTTCTTCGTGGCCAAGAACCCCGAGCTCACCAAGGAAAACGCGCTCGAAGCCATCAAAGAGGTTATGAACCCCAAGGTCGTCGATCTCAACCTGAAGGCCTTTATGTTCGGTTACGAAAAGGGTCTCAACGGCTGAACGGAGTTTGATCAATGGAAAGAGTAGCAGCTTCCCTTAAAAGCAAGATAATGTCCGCCGAAGAGGCCGCGCAGCTCGTCAAGAGCGGCATGTCCATCGGCCTCAGCGGCTTCACCAGCGTCGGCTATCCGAAGGCCGTGCCCAGCGCGCTCGCCGCGTCCGGGCACGCCAAGGATCTGACCATTCTGGTCGGCGCCGCGGTCGGTGACGACTGCGACGGCGCGCTCGTCCGCGCGGGATGCGTGAAAAAGCGCTTCGGCCACCAGACCAACAAGGATCTGCGCACCGCGATCAATAACGGCAGCGTATCCTTCAGCGACATTCACATTTCGCACTTCCCGATGAATCTCAACCAGCAGACCCTTCAGGGCGTTGATGTTGCGATCGTCGAGTGCGTCGCCATCACCGAGGACGGCCTGTACCTCTGCGCCTCCGCGGGCAGCACCGACGCCGCCGTGCACAACGCGCGTTTCGTCATCGCCGAGGTCAACACCTCCGTCCCTATGGGACTTATGGGCATGCACGACATCTTCGAGGTCGGCATCCCGCCCCACGCCCGCATCATAAACATCACCGACCCGCGCGACCGCATTGGCACACCCTACGTGCCCTGCCCGCCGGAGAAGATCGCGGCCATTGTAATGACCGATAAGCTTGACCCGCCCCAGAAGTTCAAGCCCGTCACTCCCGCGACGCAGAAGGTCGGCGAAAACGTCGTGAAGTTCCTCAAGGACGAGATCGCCGCCGGACGGCTCCCCGCCGATCCCGGCCCGATACAGTCCGGCGTCGGCTCCGTCGGCAACGCTGTTCTGAGCGTTCTGTCTGCATCCGGCTTCAAGGGACTCACGATGTACACCGAGGTCATGCAGGACGCGGCCTTCTCGCTCATCGACCAGGGCGTTATTGACTTTGTCTCCGCAAGCTCCATCGCGCTTGCCGCCGACAGCCGCGAACGCTTCTTCGAGAATATCGACCAGTACCGCGACAAGATGGTCATTCGCCCGCAGGAGATATCCAACCATCCGGAGGTCATCCGCCGTCTCGGCATCATCGCGCTGAACACGCCCGTCGAGGTCGATATCTACGGCAACGTAAACTCCACGCACCAGATGGGCAGCAAGATGCTCAACGGCATCGGCGGCAGCGGCGACTTCGCCCGTAACGCCCGCATCAGCATCTTCGCCACCGAATCCACCGCAAAAGACGGCTTGATATCCTGCATCGTGCCCATGGTTTCCCACGTTGACCAGACAGAGCACGATGTGGCCGTCATTATAACCGAGCAGGGTATTGCCGACCTGCGCTGGAAGACTCCGAAGGAGCGCGCCGAGCTGCTTATCGAGAACTGCGCTCATCCGGATTACCGCCCGCTGCTGCGCGAGTATTACGAGCACGCTCTGGCGACTTCCGCAGGCAAGCACACCCCGCACGATCTTACCAAAGCGCTTTCCTGGCACCAGCGTTATCTTGAAACCGGCACAATGAAAGAATAAAAAATTAAAAAGGAGAGAGAAAACATGAGCGATAATGTTGTACTTTATTGCGAAAACCTTCCTACCGAGGGTATGGAGACCCTAATTGCAGAGCTTTGCCCGCCTGAGCTCGACCTGCGCTTCCTCTACCCTGTCAAGAACGGCAAGAAGGGCGACTTCGAGGATGCGGATTACATTCTCGCCTCCATCCATAAGATCGGCAAGGACGAGATGGACAGAGCAAAGAACCTGAAGCTCATCCATGTCCCCGCAACCGGTTACAACCATGTTGACCTCGAGTATGCAAAGCAGAAGGGCATCCCCGTCTGCAACTCCAACGGCGAGAACGCCACCACCACCGCAGAGTTCACCATCGCACTGATGCTGGCCTGCATGCGCCGCCTCTCCATGATCGACCGCCGCTGCAAGCAGGCCGAGTGGCACAGCTGGACCTGGCGTCACGACTCCTACGAGCTGCGCGACAAGGTCATCGGCATCGTCGGCGGCGGCAACATCGGCCGCATGGTTCTCCAGCGCCTTCAGGGCTGGGAGTGCAAGGACTTCCTGTACTACGATCCGTACCCGATGCCCAAGGAGCTTGAAGAGAAGCTGCACTGCAGACGCGTTGATCTCGAGACTCTGCTGCGCGAGTCCGACGTCGTCTCCCTGCACTGCCCGCTGACCAAGGATACCCGCGGTCTTATCGGCGAGGAGCAGTTCAACATGATGAAGCCCAACGCCATCATCGTAAATGAGGCGCGCGGCGCTGTCATCGATGACAAGGCTCTGGTCAAGGCTCTCGAAGAGGGCAAGATTTGGGGTGCCGCGATTGACACCTGGGAGAAGGAGCCTCTCGATCCCAACGACCCGCTGGTCAAGATGGAGAAGGTCATCACTACCTCTCACCTCGGCGCTGCAACCCGCGAGACCGTCGTCCGCTGCTTCGGCGTAGGATATGACAATATCATGCGCATGAGACGCGGCGAAGAGCTGCGCAACCGCATCGTCTGATACGGCAATAAAAGTGCGGAGGAATTCCCTCCGCGCTTTCATCTGGAATATTTGGAACGCCAAAGCGTCCGCTGAAAACAGCGGACGCTTTGGCGTTTATTTCGATTTAGTCAGCAGACACACGGATTCTACATGATTTGTATACGGGAACATGTCCACGGGCTGGATGCGTGATACGCGGTAGCCGCCGGAGACGAGGACGTCGAGGTCGCGGCGCAGGGAGTCCGGCCCGCAGGAGATATAGACGATACGCTTCGGCGCGGCGCGCAGGAGCGAGGACAGGAACTGCGGACTGCTGCCGGAGCGGGGCGGATCCATGAATACGACGTCAGGCCGCTTGCCGCCGGTAGACATCTCTTCCATATACTTTCCCGCGTCGCCGGCTGTGAACCAGCAGTTTTTGATACCGTTGAGTTTGGCGTTGATGATCGCGTCCTTCACCGCGTCGCGGTTCAGCTCGACCCCGAGTACCTGACCGGCCTTGCCGGCGGCGCACAGTCCGATAGTTCCGACGCCGCAGTAGGCGTCCAGTACAAGCTCTTTGCCCGTCAGCCCTGCCATTTCGATGGCGATGGAATAGAGCTTCTCGGTCTGGACGGGGTTTATCTGATAAAACGAGCGCGGGGATATGCGGAAGCAAAGCCCCAGCAGGGAATCTTCGATATACCCGTCGCCGAGGAGCACCTTCTCGCGGGAGCCGAGCACCACGGGGCCGAAATGGTCGTTGATGTTCAGCACAACGGTCGTTATCTCGGGGTGCAGCTCGGTCAGCTTTTTCAAGAACGGCTTCTGAAGCTTGAATATCGGGGACACTGCGACGAGGACGACCATGACCTGACCGCTCTGGAAGCCTCTGCGGACGAGTACATGGCGCAGCCATCCGGTGCCGGTTCGCTCGTCGAAAGCCTGAATTTTGAAGCTGCGCAGCATATTGCGGATATCGACGATGATGCCGTCTGCGATCTTATCCTCTATCATGCATTCATCCACCGGTATTATGCTGTGGCTTCCGGTCTGGTATATACCGGATATGATATGGCGCTGCCGGTCGAGGCCGAAGGCGGCGCACACCTTGTTGCGATAGTGCGTCGGCTCGTCCATGCCGATGATATCGTTCACATGGCAGAACTCGCCCAGAAGGCTCACGAGCTGCCTCTGCTTATGCAGCAGCTGCTCGGAATATGGGAGATTCTGAAGCTGACATCCGCCGCATTTGCGGAAATTCGGGCACGGAGCCATATTTTTATCCGTCACAAAAATGCCCCCTGACAAACAATAGATATCTGAATTCTACCACAAAATATCCCCCGATGCTACATATTTCGCACGAATAATGTGAAAAGCGGTGTGGAAACGTGGAAAACCCCGCCGGGGGGAGCGGCGGGGTTCGTTGGGGGGAGAAGAAAGTATTATTCCAAACCGGCTGTGCCGGGCGGAAACAAATTTAATGGGGTGGGCATTCGCTTCGCCCTTGACTTTATATTAACCATTCGCGGGTCAATATAAAAGCGGCAGAACCCCGCCGGCGCACAATTTTTAGGCGTTGGCGGGGATTTGTGCGAATTTCCGCTGAATATGTCGATTTGCCTTACTCGGTGCGTTCGTCGCCCCAGAAGAACAGCGCGACGGTGCCGGGACCGGTGTGACTGCCGATGGTGGTGCCGACGTGATTTATCTCGACCTTGCCGTTGAGCTTGGGGAACTTCTCTTCTACGAGATCGGCGACGGCGCGCGCGTCGTCATAGCAGGCGGAGTTGGAGATGTAACACTTGCCGGAGTAGTCGTGGCCGTCCTGCGCATGCTGTTCCATGCGGCTCACGATCTCTTTTATAACGCGCTTCTTGGTGCGGATCTTGGAGCGGGGGATGAGGCGGCCGAGGTTATCCATATTCAGCAGCGGGCAGATCTCAAGCAGGCCGCCGAACACGGCCGCGGTCTTTGAAATTCTGCCGCCGCGGACATAGCTCGTCAGGTCGGTGGAGAAGAACCAGTGGTGGAGCTTGAGCTTGTTTTCCTCAAGCCACTGCACGAGTTCCTCGGCGCTGAGACCCTCGTCGCGCTTAGTGGCGGCGGTGTCCATCAGCAGGCCGTAGCCGGAGGATGCGCCGAGAGAATCGACGATGTAGACATTGCGCTCAGGGAAGCGCTCCTTGACGACGAGCGCGGCGTTGCGGGCGGAGTTGATGGTGCCGGAGATACCGGAGGAGAGGCAGACATGGACGACGTCAAGCCCCTGCTCAAGGAACTTTGAGAAGAACTCAACGTATTCGGAGATGTTGACCTGCGAGGTGCGGGTGTCCGCGCCGTCGGCCATGGCCTTGTAAAAATCCTCAAAGCTCATGCTCTCGCCTAAATCGTCCAAATACTCCTTGCCATTCATGGCATAATGGAAGCAGACATAGTGAATATCGCGGCTCTGGAAATGCTCCTTGGAAAGATCGGCGGTGGAGCAGCAGCTCAAAACGTAGTTAGCCATAGTTATACCATCCTAATCGTAAAATTACACTGTAAAATATACTACGTGTTTCTCCAATATTCAAGCTACGCGGCACGGTGCGGGGTCTACCGGATGAAAAAGCGCGTAGAGAGCGGTTGATCCGTTCTCTACGCACAGTAGAAATCCAGCATTATCAATGCTTTAAGAGCCGCTGCCAGACTTCGGCCTGCGGTGATGATGCGGACTTTTGCGGATGTTGCAGCCGAGGTAAACTATGATCTCCGCCGGTATCGCCAGCAGGAAAAGCTGCCACGGACGCTCCACCGGAATGAAGAAATAGACCAGCACGATGAGGCTGAACACAAAGGCTGAGAGAATGTACAGCAGCCGGCGGGCGCCTTTGAACACGCAGTCGAGCACCATATAGGTGAGCAGCGTGACGGAAATGCCGATGAGAAAGATGCGCCATTCGACGATGCCGATTATCCACAGCGTTACGAACACGGTGAGCGCCACGGTCATCACGCTGACCAGCGCCAACGCGATAATGGTGTCCACACTGTAGCTCGGCGGCTCCTCTTCGTCTTCGTCCTTCGGCTTTTCCCATGCGTCGTGCGACGAGAGGAGATAGTCCACCGTCACGCCGAAGAGCTCGGCCATCTGAGTGAGGACAAACGCGTCAGGTATCGCCTCGCCGCGCTCCCATTTCGATATGCTCTTATCGGAGTAGTTAAGCCGCTGGCCAAGCCCGGCCTGCGTCATGCCCGCTCCTGTGCGGAGCTTGATTATGTTGCTGGCTGTTATAAGCCGGAGTTCTTCTAGCTGCATCAGGCCCTCTCATTTATGCGGCGGATGACCGCGGCGCAGCGCGCCTCGTCATACAGTACGGGTACGGGATAGGTCGGGTTCGCTTCGGCAAGCGCCCATTCGACCATTTGGGGGATGTCCTTCTCCTCAACGTGCAGCCCCTCGGGGATGCCCATGCGCTTGTTCATGGCGTATATCTCGGCGATGAAGGCCTTGGCCTTCTCTTCGTCGCTGCCGGTTCTGGCGACGCCGGATATCTCCGCAAGATGCGCGAGCTTTTTATAAACGACCTCGCCGTAGTCCTCAAGGACTATCGGGAGAATGACGGCGTTCGCAAGCCCGTGCGGGGTGCCGTATATGCCGCCCATCGTGTGCGCGATGGCGTGAACGTTGCCGACGCCCGCCCGCGTGAACGCGAAGCCCGCTTTGAACGATGCCTTCAGCATCTCCTCGCGCGCTTCCATGTCGCTGCCGTTGTTATATGCGCGCTCAAGATATTTGAAGATCGCGATGACCGCTTCCTCGGCGAGCCGGATGCTCTCGGCGGTGTTGTTCGTCCAGCAGAGATAGGCCTCGACCGCGTGGGTCAGGGCGTCCATACCGGTCGTGGACGTGGTTTTCTGCGGGAGGTCGCGCGTCAACTCCGGATCCATGACCGCGTACAGCGGGACGAGGTTCAGATCCATGATTGCGTATTTGTGATGCGTTGCGGCGTCGGTAATGACGGCGGCGATCGTCGTCTCCGAGCCGGTGCCCGCGGTCGTCGGCACGGCGACGAAGGGCGGCAGCCTGCGGCCGACTTTGAAAAGACCCGCCATGTCGCCTATCTGTTTGTCCGGACGGACGATAAGCGCGGCCGCGGCCTTCGCGGCGTCCATCGGCGAGCCGCCGCCGATTGCGAGAAAGCCGTTGCAGTAATTGTCACGGTATGCTTCGCGGATCTTGAACACAGTGGTCGTGGAGGGGTTCGCCTCGACCTCGCTGAAATGGTAATATTCGATACCGGCAGCCTTCAGGCTTTCGAGTATCGCCGGAGCGAGAGACTTGCCGACGTGCCGGCCGGTGACGACCATGACGCGGCTGACGTCATGCTCCTTGAGCAGGGGAGCGATATTCTTCGAGCTGCCCTCGCCGGAGACGAGGATGGGCTTGCGCCAGTAGAGCGCGCGGCTGCCGATGTTCATGCCCATCTGAAAGCTTCTGTACCATGCCTTATCAATAAATCGCATAATTGCCTCCGTTGTATAGATTTTCAGTTATCATCAGAGCCTATGCGGCCCTTTGCGTCGAATCTGCGCTTGTATTTTGCCAATGTGGAGTCAAGAGCGGCTGCGGGGTCTATGCCAAGCTCACGGCTCAGCGCGATGAGGGAAAACAGGCAGTCGCCAAGCTCCTGCTCTGTGTCCGCCGTCATTCTGAAATCGACCTTGCCGTAATCTGTCGCTTTCAGCAGCTCCTTGCCGAGCTCGCCGACCTCGGACGACAGGTCAATATACCGCTCGGTTATCCCGCAGCGGAGCTTGTACTCGTCGAGAAAGCCGTAAACGGCGCTGTCATCTATCATATCTGAACCTCGCATACGCTTTTTTCTATTTTAATTACTATTTATCACCAAGTCAAGTGTTGAAAAGACTTTTTGCATAATGTATAATCACGTCAGGGGAATCTGTCAAAACAAAATAATTATAGGGGGACAGCAATGAGGGATCTGAAACATCTCATATACTTCGAGCATCTGCTCGACGACGCAGCGAACGAGCTTGTTCTGCGCGCGGCGGAAAGCGGGGCGCACCCGATCGGCTACACATGTTATCATGTGCCGGAGGTGCTGCTGAATCTTGACAACTGCTTTTCCGTGCGTATGCGCGCGCCGCGCACAGGGTCGATGGACATCTCGACCTACTACCTTACAAACTATCTCTGCGGCTACTCGAAGGCGCTGGTGGAGCGCGGCATCGAGGGCGGGTACAGCTTTCTTGACGCCATCGCAGGCGGCGAGACCTGCTCGGAGATGAACCGCGCGCTGGAGCATTTCGAGCTGCTGCGCCTTGTGGACAAGCCGGACTTCTTCGTCTCGTTCATCGACGTGCCGTTCAAGATAACCGAGCACGGGCTGAAGCATTATGAGAACCAGATAATGCGGAAGATACTCGAACCGATGAACGCGAAATTCGGCACCGACATATCCGACGCCGCAATACGAGCCGCCGTCGCCGAGCACAACGAGGTCTGCCGCATACTGACCGAGATAGGGAATATGCGCAAGCTGAAGAACCCGCCTGTGACGGGCTATGAATACCATGTGCTCTGTCTGGTGTCCTACTGCTGTCCGAAAAAGCTGATACTGCCGCATCTGCGCGAGACGCTCGAGGAGCTGAAGACCCGCGAGCCGGACGAGAAAAGCCCGTACCGCGCGCGTATCGTCATCGTAGGCTCCGAGATAGACGATCCGGAGTTTATAAAGACCGTTGAGCAGTCCGGCGCGCTCGTCGTCGCCGACCGCTTCTGCTTCGGCGCGCTGCCGGGGCGGCAGGAGATACCGCTGCGCGAGGGCGAACCCGCGCTGCGTCAGATATGCCGCTTCTATCAGCAGTCCAGCCAGTGTCCGCGCTACATGGCGCGCGACAAGGTGCTCGACCGGCGCGAATTTGTCTACCGGCTCGTGAAGGAATATCATGCCGACGGCGTACTGTACGAGGCGCTGAAGTTCTGCGAGTTCTGGGGCTATGAGCGCCCGCTCGCCTCGCATATCCTGACCGAGGAGATGGGCGTGCCGACCGTCTGCGTTGACCGGCAGTATACCGGCAGCGCATCCGGCCAGCTGCGCACGCGCGTTCAGGCGTTTGTGGAGAGCCTTGAGATAAAGAATATAAATATGGCAAAGGAGGGCTTGTAATGCCGCAAAGGAAAACCGGCCTCGGCGATACATATCAGGCCGTGAGCGGCCTGCGCAAGACCCGCGAATGGCGCGGCCTGCGGGACACGTTGTACGATTTCCGCTGGTGGCTCACGACATGGAAGGACATGATAGCCTTCGTGCTGAAAAGCCCGCTTCAGGTCGTGAAAGGGCTGTGGAAATACCGCTGGATGGCGACGTATCTCACCGTTCCGGCCTTCATTGATCGCCAGCTTGAGGGCAACCGCGGCGTGCAGCTCCGCTCCGGCCATCTGCTGTACGACGTGATAATCAAGCATACGACGGATATCATCGGCACAATGTTCGACGCGGACATGTCCATCGGCGGCAAAAAGTCGCTCTCGGACAGGATAGTCTGCCTTGACGAGCTGGTGCCGACGGAGATAATGTCCGGCTTCCCGAATCTTATCGGGCTTCCGGTGCAGACGATACCGATCTTCCTCGCCTCGATGATAAACCAGCAGCTTCCGCCGGTGTATCTCGACAGCGTGGAGAACTACGGCGTACCCGCCGACGTCTGCCCGCTGCCGTCGGCTGAGGCGGGCGTCGCCATAGAAGGGGACTACCCGATATTCGGCAAATGCTTCATCTCCTGCAACATGCCCTGCGACGGCAGCGTTATGACGAGCGAGTATCAGGACAGATATTTCAAGCTGCCGACATATGAGCTGGGCGTACCGCTGAGATACAACGATGATGTCGATGCGCAGGACTACGCGGTCGAGGAGATCATGGGCTGCATCGAATTCATCGAGCAGCAGACGGGGGAGAAGTTCGACTGGGACGCATTTTATAAGGGCATGGAGAACTACAACGAGGTCACGCGCTTCCATCTCGACCTGTGGGAGATAAACCGGACGAAGTACCCGCAGGTCACGGGGCCGACGCCGTGGCTGTACAGGATGTACTCCTTCCACCTGCACGGCGGCATGGATGACCGGTTCATAAAGGCCGACAGCAAGGTGCGCCGCATCATGCAGGACGGCTACGCCAGGCGCCTGCCGTGCTCGCGCGAGATGCGCCACAAGGCGCTGGTCTGGTCGTGTCCGGCGAACTACTACACCAATTTCGCCAACTGGCTGGAGCTGTGCTGGGGCATAGTCTGCGTCATGGATATGGAGACGCATATCTCCCAGCAGATCATCGACACCTCGACCCGCCGCCGCGCACTCGAGGGGCTGGCGCTGACCTTCCAGCGCACGACCATGCGCAAGCACACCAAGGGAGGCTATAAGAACGCTGTGGACGAGATGTGGCGCGTCGCGGAGGAATACGGAGTCGACACGATAATCATGTATGACCAGATATCCTGCAAGGGCATGGACGGCCTGCAGGGCATATTCGACGATCAGGCGCGCGAGCGGAAGATAAACTTCATCTGGGTGCAGCAGGATCTGATGGACTGCCGCACGATATCCCGGCGGGATATGCGCCGTCAGGTGAGCGCCTACATGTCGTCGGTGCTGCGCGAGGAGCCGGTCGACCCCACGCTCATCGATTTTGACGATTCCGAGGCATGGTAAGGAAAATATAAAAACTGCGCCGGTGCAAAGCTGCACCGACGCAGAATTTTTATCTCAGTCGAGGGGATCGTTCAGCCAGTTGCTCACAACGGATTCTTCGAGGCCGAGTCCCTTGGAGAGGAAAACTACCATCTCGTTGAAGTTGAGGTTCTTCATATGCTCGTAGTTGGTCTTGCTGGTGGTATCCCCGACGGGACGCCCCTCCATATAACCGCATTCGTAGCACATGTTGAGCGGATATTTGCGATGGGTGTCAAGCACCATCTCGTTTCCGCAGCGCGGACATTTCATGGTTCATACCTCCGTTTATGTATAATATTTATGCGCGAAATACTTATACATGTTAATCCAGGTAAACACAATATGCAAGAATAATCTACAAAATAACAACATTTTGATGCAAATCCGCGCTGTGGAATGAATATTCGGGGCGTTTATGGAAAAGGCGGTCATATGACCGCCTTTTCGAACTGTCTGACTGCTGACTTCCTATATATCAATCGTCCAGAAGCCCATCATCGCAGATCAGGCCGTAACCGCCCTGCTTGCGCTGATAGACAACGGAGATGGCGTCATCCGCGTCCATATTACGGAACACGAAGAACTCATGGCCGAGCAGATTCATCTGCAGAATAGCCTCCTCCGCCGACATAGGCTTGATGGAAAAATGCTTGCTGCGTACGATTTTGAATTCCTCATCGGCATCATCCTCCGCAGGGACAAATGCCGGAGAGCTCTCATGCTCGAGCGCGCCCTCGCGAAGCCGCTTTTCGAGCCGCTTCTTGTTTCTGCGTATCTGGCGCTCAATTGCCGCTACGCCGGAGTCAACCGAGGCGTACATGTCGTTCGTCAGTTCGCTTGCCCGATAGTACAGGCCGTTGTTATGGATCGTGATCTCGGCGAGGAAGCGCCCACGCTCAATACTGAAGGTGACATAGGCTTCGGCCTCGGTCTTGAACAGACGGTCGAGCTTGCTGATCTTCTTTGTGGCATAGGCTCTCAGATCCTCGGAGGAATCCATCTTCTTCTCGGTAAAAGTGAACTTCATTAGTGCCAACTCCTTTCGATATCCACTGGTACCTTGAGGGGGAAAGCCCCTCTTTATGTGTTTATTATATCACAATGAACGACAGAAAAGAAGTGAATTTTGTGTAAATTGCAATAATCGGCACAATGCATTGTTTAGCGCCGGAAATTTCGGCACGTTGACCAAAAATTTCCGGCGCTGTCTTCATAATATTAATAGTTAGCTGACTCAGCCCTCGCTGCCGATGTGGATCTTCGCGTGGCGGCATATGGCCTCAAAGGTCTGCTGGCTTATGTCGTGCTCGATCTTGCAGGCGTCTGCCTCGGCTGTCTCTTTATCGACGCCGATGTCGATAAGAAACGCCGTCAGCGTCTTGTGCCGGTCAAGCATGCTCGAAGCGACCGCCATACCGGTGTCGGTCAGGGTTATCAGGCCGTCTTTGTCCATCGTGATATGCCCGCTTTCTCTGAGCCGTTTGGTCGCATAGCTTACGCTGGGCTTTGTCACGCCTAAGAACTCGGCCACATCGATGGAACGGACATAGCCATGTTTTTCCTTCATCATCAGCATTGCCTCGAGGTAATCCTCGGAAGCTCTCAATATCTCCATGGCAATCTGCACCATCCTTTGCTGTTTTATAATATATAGGTTAACACAATTTAACCAAAAATGCAAGGTCGAAAAAAATATTAAAAAAAGCTATTGACACACAAGGTTAGTCGTGTTAAACTATGCCACGGTTAAAGGCACTTAACCTTTTTCTTTCGACTTTGGGTTAGATGCTGTTAACCGACCACAGAGCTAAGATACGGAGGGATATATATGATGCCGCTTACTCTGACAGACGCCGGTGAGGAGAACATGATCCGAAAAGTCGGCGGCAGTCCTGAAGTAAAAAAACATCTGGAAGACCTCGGCATTGTCGCGGGCGGAACCGTTACGGTCATTTCGACCATCGGCGGCAACGTCATCGTCAAGGTCAAGGAAGCCAGAATCGCCATCAGCAAAGAGATGGCAAGCAAGATCATGGTATAAAAACCAAAAAAGGAGAGAGGACTATGAAGACACTGAAGGAGACCAAGATAGGCGAAACTGTCAAGGTCGTCAAGCTCCACGGCGAGGGTCCTGTCAAACGCAGGATCATGGACATGGGCATTACCAAGGGCGTCGAAGTTTACGTCCGCAAGGTCGCCCCTCTGGGAGACCCCGTTGAGGTCACTGTCCGCGGTTATGAGCTGAGTCTCAGAAAAGCCGACGCGGAAATGATCGAAGTCGAGTAAAATTTTTGGTCGGCAGTTAATTTAGTTTAACTTCAAAGGAGCTTAATGATGGAAAAACAGATCAAAATTGCCCTTGCGGGTAATCCGAACTGCGGTAAAACAACGCTGTTCAATGCGCTGACCGGTTCCAATCAGTTTGTTGGTAACTGGCCCGGTGTCACCGTCGAGAAAAAGGAAGGCAAGCTCAAGAAGCATGACGACGTGGTCATCATGGACCTTCCCGGCATCTACTCCCTGTCCCCATACACGCTGGAGGAAGTTGTTGCCCGTAACTACCTGATAAGTGAGCGCCCTGACGCGATACTCAACATCGTTGACGGTACCAACCTTGAGCGTAACCTCTACCTGACCACTCAGCTCACTGAGCTTGGCATCCCCGTGGTCGTTGCGATAAACATGATGGACGTCGTCCGCAAGAACGGCGACCAGATAAACATAAAGGAACTGTCCCGCGAGCTGGGCTGCGAGGTCTATGAGATCTCCGCTCTGAAGGGTGACGGCGTCATGACCGCAGCCGAGGCTGCAATAAAGGCCGCCAAGAACACCAAGACCGTTCCGATGCACACCTTCTCCGGTGTTGTTGAGCATGCTATAGCTCACATCGAGGAAGCCGCAGTTCACAACATGCCCGAGGAGCAGCAGCGCTGGTACGCAATAAAGATCTTCGAGCGTGATGACAAGGTGCTTGAGAAGCTCAGCATCCCCGCCGACGTTATGGCTCACATCGAGGAGGACATCAAGGCCGCCGAGAAGGAGCTGGATGACGACGCAGAGAGCATCATCACCAACGAGCGCTACGTCTACATAGCAAGCATTATCAAGGGCTGCTACAAGAAGAAAAACAAGGGCGGCCTCTCCGCTTCCGATAAGATCGACAAGATCGTCACTAACCGCTGGCTCGGCCTGCCGATATTTGCGGTCGTAATGTTCCTCGTTTACTGGGTCGCAATGGTCGCTGTCGGCGCTCCCGCTACCGACTGGGCAAATGACGGCGTGTTCGGCGACGGCTGGCACCTGTTCGGCATCGGCTCTTCCGAGTACAATGACGTCAACGACGAATACACCGCGGCTCTCACCGCTGTAGATGCGTTCCTCGACACTGAGACCGACGTTGAAGCAGACGACTTCGACGGCGACGCTCTCCTCGCTGAGGCAGAAGCGTTCCAGCCCGAGTCCAAGGAAGCTGTCATCGGCGTTGAGGATGAAGAGACCCTCGCGATCAACGACATGACCGCTTACTATGACGCCATCCCTGAGGATGCCGACGAGGATTCCACTGTAGCTATGACCTATGTCGATGCAGTCGCTTACCTCAAGGAGAACGGCTTTGACGCTCCCGACCCCGCTGACTACGGCGTATGGGTCCCCGGTATCCCTGTTCTCATCGGTGACGGCCTTGAGGCTGCAGGCGCAGCTGACTGGCTGAGCGGACTTATCCTTGACGGTATCGTAGCCGGTGTCGGCGCGGTCCTTGGCTTTGTCCCCCAGATGCTCGTTCTGTTCCTGATGCTGGCTTTCCTCGAAGCCTGCGGCTACATGGCTCGTATCGCCTTCGTTCTTGACCGTATCTTCCGCAAGTTCGGCCTTTCCGGTAAGTCCTTCATCCCGATGCTCATCGGTGTCGGCTGCGGCGTTCCCGGTATCATGGCTTCCCGTACCATCGAAAATGAGCGTGACCGCCGTATGACGATCATGACCACCACCTTTATCCCCTGCGGCGCAAAGGTCCCGTTCATCGCAATGATCGCAGGCGCCCTCTTCGGCGGCAGCGCAATTGTCTCCACCTCCGCATACTTCATCGGCATGGCCGCTATCATCATTTCCGGTATCATGCTGAAGAAGACCAAGATGTTCTCCGGCGAGCCTGCTCCCTTCGTTATGGAGCTGCCCGCATACCACTGGCCGACTCTCGGCAACGTCCTCCGCAGCATGTGGGAGCGCGGCTGGAGCTTCATCAAGAAGGCCGGTACCATCATCCTGCTGTCCACCATCTTCGTATGGTTCACCACTTACTTCGGCTGGGTCGAGGGTCAGTTCCAGATGCTCTCTGAGGATCAGATCGACTCCTCCATCCTCGCAACCATCGGCAACGCAATCGCCTGGATCTTCACTCCGCTTGGCTGGGGCAACTGGCAGGCAACTGTCGCTTCCATCACCGGCCTTGTCGCTAAGGAGAACATTGTTGGTACTCTCGGTATCCTCTATGGCGGCGGCGACGGCACTGTTTACCAGAACATCGCCAGCGCGTTCACCGGCATCACCGGCTACTCCTTCCTCGTCTTCAACCTTCTTTGCGCTCCCTGCTTCGCGGCTATCGGCGCAATCAAGCGCGAGATGAACAACCACAAGTGGACTTGGTTTGCAATCGGCTACCAGTGCGGCTTCGCTTACCTCGTCGCTCTGATGATCAACCAGTTCGGCGGCCTGTTCACCGGCAGCGTCAACGTCATCGGCCTGATCTTCGCGATCGCGGCTCTGGCACTCATCATCTACATGCTCGCTAAGCCCTACAAGGAAGCAACCAAGCTCAGCAGCGTCAAGTAATTTACCTCTAATAATATCGCAATCCCGCTGAAAGGAGAGATTTTCAATGTTGGCATGGTTATCAGCGAATATTGGCACGATACTCATAACGCTGGTTTTGATAGCCATAGTTGTTGGTATCAGCGTGTATCTCATCAAGCAGAAGAAACAGGGTAAATCCTCCTGCGGAGCAAATTGCGCACACTGCGCAATGCATGGCAACTGCCATAACCACTCGTAACACAGGTATGGAGGGGCGGGGCGTGCTTCGCCCCTCAAATTTGAAAAGAAACGGAGGTCAGGGATGCCATATCAAGAAAACAGGTTGTCGGCGTCGGCAATTAAGTATCTGCTTGCCATCTCGGGCCTTTGCAAGGACGGCAAGGGTGTGCGCTGCGTTGATGTTTCAACGGAGCTGAACGTTACCAAGCCGAGCGCTCATCACATGATACAGAGCCTGTGCGATGCAGGACTTGCCGAGCGCGAGCGCTATGGCGCTGTGTATCTCACCGATGAGGGCAGAGAAGCGGCGGCGCTTTACAGAACCTGCTATGACGCTTTGTTCATACAGATAAAAAAGGTCGTCAGCGTTGACGATACGGCCTGCCGCAATGCCGCCTGCGCGGCGCTTGAGCAGGTGGCCGATCAGATGCCGCAGCTTGCGGCACAGAAGGGAGCGCAAAATGACTGAAACTGTTGTAATGATAGACGGAATGATGTGCGGAATGTGCGAGTCGCATATAAACGATGTCGTGCGTAAGAACTTCGATGTCAAGAAGGTCAGTTCTTCCCACAGCAAGGGACGCTGCGTGATCCTCTCCGAGCAGCCCATAGATGAGAGCGCGCTGCGCTCCGCGATAAACGCGACGGGCTACGAGGTCAAGGACGTCACATCCGGCCCCGCGCATGAGAAGCACGGCCTTTTCGGAAGACGGTAATCAATCCCGTCTCCCCCTCAGGGGGGGAGATTAAGATAAACATTGAAAATACACAGCGTCTGGAACGCTGCTATTTATAAAGCATAAGTTAAATGACTCTAACCAGAATAAGAAAGGAGCGACCAGTGAGCGTTGTAATTTTAGGCGGAAATGAGTGTATGGAGCGCAGATATATGGATCTCTGCAAGGCATATAGCTGCGACGCAAAGGTGTTTACCAAGCCCGGAGGAGGGCTTAAAAATAAACTCGGCCGTCCGGATCTGACGATATTTTTCACCAGCACCATGTCCCACAAGATGGTCCAGGGCGCGTTGAGCGAGCTGAAGGGACACAATACGATAATCGAGCGCTGCCACACCAGTTCTCTCTCCGCACTGCGTGGAATACTGGAAAAGCACACCGGATAAAATAATATCCAATAATAAAAAGGAGGACAGCCATGTCGGAGGAAATGTTTGTGCGCCAGTGCGCGCCCACCCTCGCCGGGGTCAAGACAGGCAGCCTGTTTTCATGTCCGTATGACACAAGGGAGGGCATGACCGAGGACGTCAGAAGGCTCAACCGTGTGCTCGTGCCGAAGGGGCTTCGGCTGCTGCCGCTGCGCTATTCCGAAAAGAGAGTGCTGTTGTACCTGTACAGACCGACGGAGCTGTGGCGCGACCTCAACGACGACAAGGCGGCTGAGATTCTTGACGCCGCAGGATATTCCTGCACCGACTGCGACCGCTGCGTTGTGAAGCTTATTCAGAGGCTGCGCGGCAACAAGGATTTTCCGCACGAGATCGGCCTGTTCCTGAGCTATCCTCCCGAAGACGTGAAAGGATTTATCGACAATAACGCCGCAAACTTCAAGTATTCCGGACTCTGGAAGGTGTACGGCGACGAGAAGCGCGCGAAAGCGATGTTCGAGAAATTCAAAAAGTGTACGGACATATATTGCCGCATGTGGCAGGCCGGAGTCAGTCTGGACAGGCTTGCGGTATCGGCATGAAATTGATTTGAAAGGAAGTAAAAAAACATGAAGAAAGCAGCTGTTATTTATTGGAGCGGCACTGGCAACACCGAGGCAATGGCAGAGGCAGTCCTCGCCGGCATGAAGGACGGAGGAGCGGACGCTGTCATGCTCACCCCCGATCAGGTTGACGCGGCTTCCGTCGGCAAGTACGACGCAATAGCGTTCGGCTGCCCGGCAATGGGTTCCGAGATGCTGGAAGAGAGCGAGTTCGAGCCGATGTTCTCGTCCGTAAAGGGCAGCCTCGGCGGCAAGAAGATCGCACTCTTCGGTTCCTACGGCTGGGGCGACGGCGACTGGATGCGCATCTGGGAAGACGACTGCGGCGACGCCGGCATCACCCTCGCCTGCGAGAGCGTCATCTGCAATGAGGCGCCCGACAACAGCGCGCTTGCATCCTGCAAAGCCATGGGCAAGCAGCTCGCTGAGTAATAAAATGAACGCCGTAAAAATGCTGCTCGGCAAGCTTTCGGCGATAGCTCTCGCGCTGGCGGTTATTGCGCTGATCGCCATGCCGCAGTGGATAAATGTGTAATCTAACCAAGACCGTGCCACCGGCACGGTCTTTATTTACACTCCAATAACATTATGTGAACAATAATATGTAAATTAATTGCGCCGCGTTCTGAATCTTTTCTCTTGACATATAAGTTTGTAAATGCTAACTTATATGTATATAAAGGTTAGAAGAAACTAACTTTAGAGAGGATAGAAATATGACGCTCAACGAGTTGAAAATAGGAGCTGCGGCCGTTATCACCGCCGTAGGCGGCGACGGAGCACTGCGCTGCCGCCTGCTTGACATGGGGATCATTCCGAAAACGCGTGTTACGCTTCAGAAGGTCGCGCCGATGGGCGATCCGATAGAGATCCGCGTGCGCGGCTATGAATTGACGCTGCGCGTGGAAGAAGCGGAGAAGATAGAGGTGGAGGTCGGTGCGGAATGATATTTGCGCTTGTCGGCAACCAGAATTGCGGTAAGACCACGCTTTTTAACGCGCTCACCGGCTCCAATCAGCACGTCGGGAATTTTCCCGGTGTAACGGTCGATCAGAAGATCGGCGATATACGCGGGGAGAAGGACTGCTCCGTCGTTGACCTGCCCGGTATATATTCGCTCCGTCCGTATACGCAGGAGGAGATCGTCTCGCGCGACTTTATAATCAACCAGAAGCCGGACGGGATAATCAACATTGTTGATGCGACGAATATTGAGCGTAATCTCTATCTGACGCTCCAACTGCTTGAGCTTCGCGTACCGATGGTGCTGGCGCTAAATATGATGGACGAGGTGCGCGCCAACGGCGGGGCGATCGACGTTCGGAAAATGAGTGCCGCGCTGGGCATCCCAGTGGTGCCTATCGTGGCGGCGAAGGGCGAGGGCGTGTCGGAGCTCGTGGATCAGGCTATGGCGACTGCGCGCGGCAAAGTCATGCCGAAGGTAACAGACTTCTGCGGGGAGGATTCGGCTGTTCACCGCTGCATCCACGCCGTTGTTCATCTTATTGCCGACCATGCGGATCGCATAGGCGTTCCCGCCCGCTTCTGCGCGGCGAAGCTTATCGAGGGCGGGGACGGTCTTGCAGACGAACTGGGGCTTGACCAGAACGAAAAGGAGCTGCTTGAGCACTGCGTCGTGCAGATGGAGAATGAGGCGGGGCTGGACAGAAATGCGGCGCTTGCGGACATGCGCTATACGTTCATTGAGAACGTTGTGGAGCACTCCGTCATAAAGTGCCATGAGAGCAAGGAACACGCACGCTCCATACGTATAGATAAGGTACTCACTGGGCGCTACACAGCTATACCTGTCTTTCTCGGCATAATGCTGCTGACCTTTTATCTGACCTTCAACGTTATAGGCCAGAGACTGTCGGACTGGCTTGAGCTTGGGATCGACGCACTGACGCGGATCGTTGACGCGGGGCTTACGGCTTACGGCATCAACCCCGTGGTACATAGCCTGATAATCGACGGCATTTTTGCGGGTGTCGGCAGCGTGCTTGTGTTCCTGCCGATAATCGTAACGCTGTTTTTCTTCCTCTCCATCCTGGAGGACACCGGCTATATGGCGCGCGTGGCCTTCGTGATGGATAAGCCGCTGCGAAAGATCGGCCTGTCCGGGCGCAGCATAGTTCCGATGCTCATCGGCTTCGGCTGCTCTGTACCGGCCATTATGGCGACGCGCACAGTCTCGTCCGACCGTGACCGCAAGATGACCATTCTGCTTACGCCGTATATGAGCTGCTCGGCAAAAATATCAATATATGCGTTCTTTACCGCGGCCTTTTTCCCAAAATACCGCGCGCTGGTTATGATATCGCTCTATCTGCTGGGCATCCTTGTCGGCATTGCGGCGGCGCTCATTATGAATAAAACAGTCTTTCGCGGTAAGCCCGTACCATTTGTAATGGAGCTGCCGAATTACCGTATGCCAAGTCTGAAAAGTGTCGCGCTGCTGCTGTGGGAAAAGGCGCGCGACTTCCTGCAGCGTGCGTTTACGGTAATCTTCCTTGCAACTATCATAATCTGGTTCCTCCAGAGCTTTGACACACGGCTGAACGTTGTGGCGGACAGCTCGGCAAGCCTGCTGGCGCTCATAGGCCGCTGGATAGCCCCGCTGTTTGCACCGCTGGGCTTTGCGGATTGGCGCTGCGCAACCGCGCTCATTTCCGGTTTGATTGCAAAGGAGTCGGTTGTGAGTACGCTTGAAGTTCTGCTTGGCGGTGCCGCCATATCGTCCATGCTCTCAACGCGCGCGGCCATCGGCTTCCTCGTCTTTACGCTGCTGTATACTCCCTGCGTCGCCGCCATGGCGACGATACGCCGTGAGCTTAACTCGACAGTGAAAACGGCTGGTGTTGTGCTGATGCAGTGCGCGGTGGCGTGGTGCGCGGCGTTCATCGCCTACGCTGCGGCAGGGGGATTCGTGTGATGAGCTGGCCAGATTATGTGCTGCTGGCGCTGGTTGCCATATGCGCCGCGAGGGCGTTTGGAGTCTGGCGGCGCTCGATGAAGAGCGGGAACTGCTGCGGATGCAGCGGAGACTGCACACATTGTACCGCGCGGTGCGGCCGCTGCGAGGACAAAAACAAACCGGAACACCAATAGGTGTTCCGGTTTGTTTTTGCAGACTCAGACCTTGACTCCGAAGGCTTTCATTTCGCCGCGAAGCTCGTCCGCGTCGCCGTGAAAAACTATGCCCGGCATGCCGGTACGCTCCGCGCCCTCGATGTTCGGAGCGGAGTCATCGATAAACAGGCATTCGCCGGGGATGAGACCGAAGGTCGAATACAGCAGCTCATATATTTCCGCGCATGGCTTGACGAGCTTGACGTCCGCCGATATCAGCGTCCCGTCAAAATACTCGCTGCCGGGAACGCGCGGCCAGTACTCATGCTGCCGGTAGCTGGCGTTGGAGAGCAGGTATACGCCGTAGCCCGCTTCCTTCAGCTCGCGTACAAGCTCCGCCATGCCGGGGACGGGCAGGATCGGCCTGTCCCAGCGGTCGACCAACAGGTGCGCCTGCTCGTGCAGCCGCTCGGGGAGGCGGCTGCACATGCTCGCGGCGGCTTCCTCCTCGGTCATGGAGCCGCGATCCATCTTCGCCCATTCGAGCGAGAGATAGACGTTGTTCATAAGCGTCCGCCTGTCCGCGGGCTTCACGCCGACGGCGTCAAGGAAATAGTTCCTGTCGAACTTCAGCAGGACATTGCCCATGTCAAAAATGATGTTTTTTATCATCAGACTATCTTCACCTTGCCCTTTGTGGCGCGGAACACGATCACAAGCGAGATTATCGTCGTGAGCGTGAGGATAGTCGCAAGCGCGGCGGCGGTGCCATCGCTCATGCGGACGACCTCCTGATAGATCGCAACGGCAATGGTCGAGGTCTTGCCGGAGTAGAGCATGATGGAACTGGACAGCTCGTTGATGCAGGTGATCCAGCTGAGCACGGCTCCGGACATGATGCCCGGCAGCATCATGCGTGCCGTGACGGTGAAGAAGGTCTTCATCGGGGACACGCCGAGGTTAATCGACGCCTCCTCAATAAACGGATCCATCTGATACAGGAATGCGCTGCCGGAGCGCACCGTGTATGGCAATTTTCTGATGATGTAGGAGATTATCATTATGGCCGCGGTGCCGACAAGGATGATGGGCTTGCGGTTGAACGCGACAATAAGGCCGATACCAAGGACGGAGCCGGGGATAACGTAGGGGAACATGATGAGCGTGTCGATGAGGTTTGCGACCTTGCCCTTCTTGCGCACAAGGATGTACGACACAAGGATGCCGATAATGATGATGAACACGATGGCGATTATCGAGAACACGTAGGTGTTGCGGATGTTGCGGCCGAGGCGGGACATTATCGTACGGTAGTTGTTGAAGTTGATGCCCTTGACCATGCCGGAGAAGCTGCGCTCAACGAAGGACTGGCACACGACGACGATCTGCGGCAGGAACGCCAGTGCGACGACAATGTATATCGGCAGCGAGGCGAAGAAGCGCTTCCAGCCGCGGAGCTTCGTCTCCTGAGGGGGACGGAGCGAGCTCATCATGTAGTTGCGCTTGTCGACGACGAGCTTCTGGAAGGCGAGCATCGTCAGCGAGCAGACGACGATGATGACCGACAGCGCCGAGGCCATGTAGGGGTCTGTCGCACTTTCGGACATGTACTCGTTGTAGACAAGCACCGGCAGCACGGTGTAGCCCTCGCCGAGGAGCATCGGGGTGCCGAAGTCGGCAAGGCAGGTCATGAACACCATAATGCAGCCCGCGAGTATCGACGGAAGGATGACCGGCAGAGTGACCGTCCAGATGCGGCGGAGCTTGCTCATGCCGAGGTTCTCGGACGCTTCCTCAAGCGAGGAGTCGATGCTGTTCATCGCACCCGAGGTGTAGAGGTAGATGTACGGGAATAGGTGCAGCGTAAAGACGAAGATTATGCCGCCGCGGCCGTATATCGTCGGCGCGACAAGGCCGATCTTTGCAAACAGCTTTGCAAGCAGACCGGCGCGGCCGAGCAGGATTATCCACGAGTACGCGCCAATGAACGGGGGACTCATAAGGCTCATTATAATGAAGATGTGCAGGACCTTTTTGCCGGGGATGTTGTAGCGCGTCATAAGATACGCGATGGGAACGCCGACGATGGTGGTTGTAAGGACGGTGGCGAAGCACACGACCATGGAGCGGATGAGGGTCTGATAGTAGTAGGGCTTCGTGAAGAAGCGCTTGAAGTTATAGAGCGTTATGCCGTCGACCTTGTTGGAGAACACGCTCTTCGTGAGTATCGTGTAGAACGGGTACACGATGAACATGCACATGGCGAGGATCACGAATACCTTTGAGAAAAACCAGAAATCCGGTCTCCAGCGGGAACCGAGACGTTTGTTCACAGGCTGAGCACCTCCTCGTTCACGTCGTACAGGCTGACGCGCAGCGGGTCGAAGCTGAGATGCACCTTCTCGCCGTCGGTGTGCACCTCGGCGGTATCCTTGGTGTACTCGTTGACGATGAGGTTCTGCCCGTCGTCAAGCTGTACTTCGTACTCGATGAAGTCGCCGAGGAAGGTGGAGAACAGAATAGTTCCGGGCATACCGTCGGCGGAGAAGAACAGCTGCTCCGGCCGCGCGGATATCTTGCCATTGCCGGAATACTCGCGGCGGACGGGAACCTGAATGTTCAGCTCGCCCTTGATGCTGACGTCCGCGACGCCGCCACCGGGAGCGGAGACCTCGCAGTCGAGGAAGTTGCTGACGCCGATGAAGCCTGCGACGAACGGATTCTGCGGCTTGGCGTATATCTCGTTCGGGGTGCCGATCTGCATGATGTGGCCGTCCTTCATAACGGCGATACGGTCGGAGATGGCGAGTGCCTCCTCCTGATCGTGCGTGACGTATATGGTGGTGATGCCGAGGCGGCGCTGGAGCTTCTTGATGACGGAGCGCATCTGCACGCGCAGCTTCGCGTCAAGGTTGCTCAGCGGCTCGTCCATCAGCAGGACGCTCGGCTCAATGACGAATGCGCGCGCCAGCGCGACGCGCTGCTGCTGGCCGCCGGACAGCTCGTTCGGCTTGCGGTCGGCAAGGTGGGATATCTGCACCAGCTCCAGCGCCTCGTCCACACGGGGCTTTATCTCTCTGGCCGGAACCTTGCGCGCCTTGAGACCGTAGGCGACGTTATCGCGCACGCTCAGGTGCGGGAAGATGGCGTAGTTCTGGAACACCATGCCGATGTCGCGCTTATGAGCGGGCACGTCGTTGATGCGCTTGTCGCCGAAATAGAAGTCGCCGCCCTCGATGGAGTTAAAGCCCGCTATCATGCGCAGAAGCGTGGTCTTGCCGCAGCCGGACGGGCCGAGCAGCGTGAAGAATTCGCCCTCGCGGATGTCCAGCGAAACGCCGTTGAGTGCGGTGAAGTCGCCGTAGCGCTTGACGGCGTCCTTGATGATTACCTGATTGCTCATGTGGTCTCCTCCGTATATGTGTAAAGTTTTATATTACGCAGATTCAAAAATATTCCGGAGCCGTGCCGTAGCATTTTTCAGTCCGCGCATAATACCGCAAGAGGGCACCATTGGAAGGTGCCCTCCGGGTAAGCTTGGATCAAAGAAAATCAGCCTGCAATGAGGTCGTTGAACTTCTCCTTGATGGAATCTCTGTTGGCGGCGGCGTAGTCAAAGTCGTAGTTGCCGACGTTGCAGTCGTCGAGAGAGCAGAGACCCTGAGGAGCGACGTCAGAGCGGACGGGGCGGCGTGCCCAGTCGGCGTTCTGAGCGGTCTGGCACTCAGCGCTGGTGACGAAGTCGATGAACAGCTTTGCGTTCTCTTCATTGGGGCAGCCCTTGATGAGAGCAACACCGTCGGGAACGGCGGAGTTCTTCTCAGGATAGACATAGCCGATGTCGGGGTTGTCGTTGTAGAGGACTGCGGACTTCTCGATGGTCACGCCGAGGGCGTACTCACCGGAAGCAACGAGCTTGTGGCAGTTGCCGGAGCTGTCCTGAAGCTTGCCGTCGAGGTTGGCGATGAACTTCTCAACGAGCGCCCAGCCTTCATCGATGGTGGGCTGGCTGAACAGCATGGTGCACAGCTGGGTGTAAGCGGAGCCGGACTTGGAGGGAGAGCAGTAAGCGATCTTGCCCTTCAGGTTCTCGTCGCAGAGGCCTTCCCAGGTGGTGGGGACTTCATCCTCGGAGAGCATGGTCTTGTTGTAGATGAAGACCATGGGCAGCGGGGACTCGCCTATCCAGTAGCCGTTGGGATCCTTGTATGCTGCGCCGATGAACTCGTCGTTTGCGCAGACGTACGGCTCAAAGTAATCGTTGTAGGCCGCGAGGGTGTCAGCACCGCCGCCCCACAGAACGTCGCCCTGGGGATTGGCAGCCTCGGCAACGAGACGCTGGCACAGCTCGCCGGTACCGGCGGCGATGACTTCAACTTGGATGTTGGGATACTTCTCCATGAACTGGGCAACGCCTGCGTTCAGAGGATCGGCATCGTGGGGAGAGTAGACAACGAGCTTGCCGGTGTAGTCTTCCGGAGCTTTCTCGGTGTTCTCTGCGGGAGTGGAGTCTGCGGGAGTCTCTGCTTCGGGAGCCTTGGATTCCTCAGGCTGGGAAGCGGCCTGCTGGCCGCAAGCGCACAGCGCGAACACCATGCACAGAGCCAGAAGCAGTGCGAAGAGCTTCTTCATTTGTTTTCCTCCTGTAAAATTTGTACTTCGCGGGATCGTCATATTGGCTATGGATCCCTAGGTTGTAATAGATTATAACATCGGGATTGTGAGAATTCAACAAAAATTATGAAATAATGAAAATTTTGTTAACAGTAAACTAAAAAGCTCCCGCAGGGCATTTCAGACCCAGCGGGAGCTTTTTGCTTATCTTACAAATCTGATTTATCTAAGCGATAGAAGTACCGGTAATCCGAACGCAGGATGTTCCGTATGAACGGGACGGACAGCACCGCGTCCGCGGACATCCACGCCACGGGGTCGGCGGCGCACATCGCGTAGAAAGCGAGCATGGGCGCGGCCGCGCTGACGGCTCCGCCCGCTATCGCAGGGGGCAGCAGCAGGCACACGGTGACGCGTGCGACAAGCTCCGCGGTGCCAGCGCCGAGGATGAACTGCGGGCGGCCTATGCCTTGTACGCAGTTTCGCATGACGAAGATGAACGCGAGGAAGGGGTACATCGCAAGGTCAATATGCAGATATGCGTTGCCATAGCGGATGGTCTCTGGCGTGACCTTGTCGGCGCTGAGGAAGATGTGCAGATACGCGCCGTTTATCGTCAGCAGCAGGCCGGTACCGACCATAACGGCGGTTATGACGGCGGCGATGATGAGCGCCTGCAGCGTGCCCTTGCGGATGCGCGCGTAGTCGCCGGCGCCGAGGTTCTGCGCGGCGAAGCTCGTCATGGCGGAGCCGAGGCCGTTGAACGGTGTCATAAGCAGGTTGTTGAGCTTGTGCGCTGCGCCGAAGCCGTTCTGCGCCGCGTTCGAGACCATGACACCGTCGAGTATATCGAACTGCACCACAACGCCCTGCATCACGATGATGCCGATTGACAGCACGGAGAACTGGAGGCCGAGCGGCACGCCCTGTATCAGGTGACGCGAGACGTCGCGCCATGTGATGCGCCAGTCCTCGCGGCCGAGGCGGAGCTGCGGATATTTTGAGAACGCGTAGAAGAAACAGGCAAAGGTGCTTATCAGCTGCGCGGCGACGGTCGCTATCGCGGCGCCCGCGACGCCCCAATGGAACGCGAGGATGAACAGCAGGTCAAGCCCGACGTTCAGGACGGTCGAGAACAGCAGGAAGAGCAGCGGCGTTGCCGAGTCGCCCATGCTGCGCAGGAACGAGCAGATGAAGTTATAAAAAAGCTGCGCGCCGATACCGGAGAAGATGATCATGCAGTAGGTGTGCGCTGCGTTATAGACCGCGGGGCTGTCCGGCGTGACGTTTATCCACGCGAGCATCGGGTTCAGAAGCGCAAGCGCGAGCGCGGTGAGGACGACGGTCAGCACGGTGGAGAGCACAAACTGCGTCGCAAGTGAGCGGCGCACGCCCTGATCGTCATGCGTACCGACGCGGCAGGAGGTCACGGCGCAGAAACCGGCGCTGGAACCGAAGGCGAATTGCAGGAAAACGAAGACGAGCGGGGTAGTGTCGGTAACGCCTGCTACCTCGTCGGCGGTCAGTGTCTGGCCGACTATCGCCGCGTCGCTTATGGAGTAGACCTGCTGCAGAAGATAGGAGACTATTATGGGCAGCGAAAACAGCAGGATGGTTTTCCAACAGGCGCCGCGTGTTAGCTGCACAGGATGAAAAATGGCTTTGAGATCAAACGCTTTTTTCATTGGAATCCCTGACTTTTCTCTGATAATTATGCTTCCGGAAACTCATGGCTTTACTCCGGAAGAGCTGTGATTATAGCTTTACTGCAGTTACTTGTCAAGGGGCAAAATGTTAATATTTTATGACCGGCTCACGGGGCCGAAAACCGCGAGCAGAAGCCGTCGATATAGTCCTCAAGCAGCGGCAGAACGGCACACTTTTCGGCGGCTCCGTCATACATGCTGTACAGCAGATGCATGGGCGCATAAAACTCCAGAGCTCGCAGTCGCGCCGTGCGCGAATCGCCGCAGAGCGGCAGGAAAATCTCACGCATATATTCAAGCGGCCCCGCCGCGAGGTACTGCTGATACAGTGCGCTCATCTCGGCGCTGCGGTACTGCTCCAGCGTCAGCATCCGCCTGAAGCAAGACGGGAATTCCTCCTCCGTCCAGTACCTGAACATGGCGATGCTGTACTGCCGTATGCGTTCAAGCGGGGTAAGCTCTTCCGCGGCGCGCTCATTGCTGTCGGGCATCCTGTGCTCGCCGGCCTTATCGGCATCGCCCTCCTGCATACGCAGGACGATGTGGTCAAAGATATCCCGCTTGCTCTTGTAGTGCTTGTAGAGCGATGGGGCTTTTATCCCGACAGCTGCGGATATCTGCTCCACGGTGACGGCCTCGTAGCCGCTGACGGCGAAGAGCCGCAGCGCCTCGGTAAGTATCCGTGTTTTGGTGTCGGTGTTTCTCATGGCGCGTTCCTCCTAGCTGCGTTGATGCCGCTATTATACAGCTAACGCATGTTAGCTGTCAATCATCACGGGGCGGAGAAAAATACTGCGGCTTGACCGGTAAATAACATGTATGATACTATGGGCACAAAGTGGAGGAGAGATATATGGCGTTTGATTACAAAAAGGAATATAAAGAATACTATATGCCCAAGGCAAAGCCGGAGATCATCGAGATACCGCCGATGAATTACACCGCCGTGCGCGGCGTTGGCGACCCGAACGAGGAGGGCGGCGCGTACAAGGCGGCCATCGGGCAGCTCTACGGCATCGCGTTCACGCTGAAGATGAGCAAAAAAGGCTCGCGCCAGATCGAAGGATATTTTGATTATGTCGTGCCGCCGCTGGAGGGCTTCTGGTGGCAGCCCAGCGTGGAGGGTGTCGATTATAAAAACAAGCAGGATTTCCACTGGATATCCGTTATCCGCGTTCCGGATTTCGTGACGCGGCAGGATTTCGACTGGGCTGTCGCCGAGGCGGAAAAGAAGAAAAAGACCAGCTTCGCGGACGTTGAGTTCATAACGGTCGAAGAGGGGCTGTGCGTGCAGATGATGCATGTCGGGGCGTATGACGACGAGCCTGCGAGCGTCGCGCTCATGGACGCGTTCCTCGCGGAAAACGGCTATGCCAGCGACTTTTCCGACACCCGCCTGCACCATGAGATATATCTGTCCGACGCGCGCAAGACCGCGCCGGAAAAGCTGAAAACCGTTATAAGGCATCCCGTGAAAAAGATCTGAGCGGGACAACGATAAAACCGGACGGAGACCCCGTCCGGTTTCGCTTTTCGGAAATTCCTGAAAATTAACGAATTAAATTAACGGATTATCTATGATTTTTCATAGCGCTCGTGTTATTATATATTTACGATTACAGACCTTTATGCACGGCGCGGTGCATAAAATCAGACCGGAAAATCCCGTTAGGACTTTCCGGCCGGACATGGCACTCCCGGCGCGATTCGAACGCGCGACCTTCCGCTTAGGAGGCGGATGCTCTATCCTGCTGAGCTACGGAAGCGTATATGCACAACGCTGGTATTCTATCGCACAATTGCCGCCGTGTCAAGGTCAAGCCGTTTTATTGGAAGGGAACAGAATGCTGAAACTCGTAGACATCAAAAAAGATTACACCGTGGGCGATACCGTCGTCCACGCGCTGAAGGGCGTGAACCTTGAGTTCCGCGAGCATGAATTCGTCGCAATATTGGGTCATTCCGGCTGCGGCAAGACCACACTCTTGAACATCATCGGCGGGCTTGACCAGTACAGCTCCGGCGACCTGATCATAAACGGGCGCTCCACAAAGAATTATACCGACGCCGACTGGGACAGCTACCGCAACCACTCGATAGGCTTCGTGTTCCAGTCGTATAACCTCATCCCGCACCAGACGGTGCTCGCAAACGTCGAGCTGGCGCTCACGCTCTCCGGCGTTGCACCCGAGGAGCGCCGCCGCCGCGCGGCTGAGGCGCTGGAAAAGGTCGGCCTCGGCGATCAGCTTCAGAAGAAGCCGAACCAGATGTCCGGCGGCCAGATGCAGCGCGTTGCCATTGCCCGTGCGCTCGTCAATGATCCGGATATTCTCCTGGCCGACGAGCCTACCGGCGCGCTCGACTCCGATACCTCCGTGCAGATAATGGACATTCTCAAGGAGATATCGAAGGATAAGCTCATCATTATGGTCACGCATAATCCGGAGCTTGCCGCGGATTACGCCAGCCGCACCATCCGCCTCAAGGATGGCGTCATCACGGCCGACAGCGCGCCGTATTCCTCCGTGGAGTGCGAGCCGTCCGCGCCCGCGGGGAAGAAGACCTCTATGAGCTTCCTGACGGCGCTCGGCCTCTCCACAAACAATCTGCTGACCAAAAAGACCCGCACCATTCTCACTGCCTTTGCCGGCAGCATCGGTATCATCGGCATCGCGCTCATCATGTCGCTTTCAAACGGCATACAGAACTATATCGACAAGGTGCAGGAGGATACGCTCTCCAGCTACCCGATAACCATACAGGCCGAGTCCGTTGACATGACGGGGCTTATGACCTCTCTCATGGGCGTGAACGCCGGTACGGAGAAGCAGAAGCATGCGAAGGACGCCGTCTATTCCAGCACCGTCATGTACGACATGATGAACTCCATGGTCTCCGCCGACATCGAGACGAACAACCTCAAGTCCTTCAAGGAGTACATCGAGAGCAGCGACAGCGAGATATCCCAGTATATCAGCGCCCTGCAGTATTCCTATGATATAGATATGAACCTCTACGCGAAGGACAAGGACGGCAACATCGGAAAAACGGACGTCGTGGGACTGCTTCAGGATGCCATGAGCGCCACCTACGGCGGCGATTACAGCTCGTTCTTCTCGACCTACGGTTCGTTCTATTCGGCGATGGATGTGTGGCAGGAGCTGCTGCCCGGCGCGAACGGCGAGCCGATCAATGCGCTTCTGAAGCAGCAGTACGACGTGCTGTACGGCCACTGGCCGGAGAAGTACGACGAAGTAGTGCTGGTGGTCGACAGCAACAACGAGATATCCGACCTCGTGCTCTATGCGCTGGGGCTGAAGTCCAAGAGCAGCATCACGGAGGATATGCAGTCGTTCATGTCGCAGGAATCCGTCGAGACGAAGGCGGAGAGCTGGAGCTATGAAGAGCTGTGCGGCATGAGCTTCCGGTACATCTACCCCGCCGACCTGTATCAGTACGACGAGGAGAGCGGCACATATATCGACCTCTCGGACGACGAGCTCGGCCTGAAAACGCTCTACAACAACGGCCTTGAGGTCAGGATAACCGGTATAATCCGCCAGAATAAGGACGCGACCTCCGGCATGATGACCGGCGCGATAGGCTACACGCACGACCTTGTGGAGTACGTCGTCGAGCAGGCCGCGACGCGCGAGATAGTGCAGAAGCAGCTCAATGATCCCGAGCATGACGTTTTCAGCGGCCTACCGTTCCTTGACCGCGAGGATGAGGCGCTGACGAACAGCCGCAAGGAGGACGCCGCGCGGGATTACATCGCAAACGCGACGGACGAAGAGCTTGCGGACGTATATATCGAATACATGTGCAACCCGACGGATGACTACGTACAGGGCATCGTTGAAGAGCAGATGGAGTCCACCACCCGCAAGGACATCGAGAAGATGGTGCTGCAAAGCTATCCGGAGTATTCCTCAATGCTCGATAAGATGGACGACGACACGCTGTTTGACTATGTCCGGCAGATGATCGCCGATCAGGTTCGTGAGCAGTACGCCGCGCAGATGCGCAGCCTGTACTCCCGCCTGTCCGATTCCAAGCTGGCCTCAGATTTCCAGCTCCTTGCGCTGGAGGATTCCGACTACCTCTGGATATACGACAACGCGATGCCGCCGGTGTATTCCGAGTCGAGCCTCAAGGACGTGTATAAAAAGCTCGGCTACGTCGATCTGGATAACCCCAGCGAGATAAACATCTACGCCTCGACCTTTGAGAACAAGGACAAGATCGCAAAGGCCATAGAGAACTACAACGACTCCGTATCGAGCGACGATCAGATAAGCTACACCGACGTTGTGGCGCTGCTGATGAGCTCCATAACGAAGATAATAAACGTCATAAGCTATGTTCTCATAGCCTTCGTTGCGATATCGCTTGTCGTTTCTTCCATCATGATAGGCATCATCACATATATAAGCGTGCTTGAGCGCACAAAGGAGATAGGCATCCTCCGCGCTATCGGCGCGTCGAAGAAGGACGTCTCCCGCGTATTCAACGCCGAGACCATAATCATCGGCCTGACCGCAGGCGTCATCGGCATCGGCCTGACGCTGCTGATAAACATCCCGATAAACGTGATAGTGCACAATCTGACGGGGATATACTCCATCAATTCCACGCTTCCGGCGGTGGGCGGCATAACGCTGGTGCTCATCAGCGTTGCGCTTACCTACATCGCGGGACTTATACCGGCGGGCATCGCCGCGAAGAAAGACCCTGTCGAGGCGCTCAGAACAGAATAACAAAGAATATCAGGAGAGGGGCGGAAGCTTGTGCCGAAGCCGAAATGGACTTTGAATACGGTCTATATATCGGAGCGGCTTCAGGAAAGCCTGCGCCCCGTCTCCCGCTGCGCCCTGACCACCGTGGTCGCGCCCATGGGCTATGGAAAGACCACGGCGGTAAACTGGTATCTGGAGGAGCGGGCGCGGCTGGAGCCGGTGAAGATGCTCCGCGTCAGTGTGTATTCCGACAATCTGGCCATCCTCTGGAAAAGCGTGCAGGATGCTTTCGCCCGCGCGGGCTTCGGCTTTATGCGGGACTGTGACTGCCCCGAGGACGCGGCGAGCGGCGTCCTGCTGGCGGACGAAATGGTGACGCCGCAGCTGCGCGCCCTTGTGCGGAGGCTGGAGGAGTTTGCGAATAACGGCAAGGTGGGCGGCCTTATCCTGCGCGGCGGCGAACTGACGCTGGCGCTCAACACGGGCTATGTGTTTGCGAACGTCCCCAACGCGATTGACATGCGGGATATAGACAGAATACGCAAGTGGTTCACGGCCTCGCTGACCGGCATGGCGGGACTGCTGGATATCCTGCGGAAGAGTCCGGCGCTGACTGACACCGTCAGTCAGGCGTGAGGAGGTGGACGTTATGCCGCTTTGGATGGCAATTGTTCTTCTCGTGCTGGCAGTGACGGGGATCGTCCTGAGCTGCAGGCTCATCCCGAGGAGCAGCAAAGCCCGCACGCCGTGCGTGCTGATCTGTGTGCTGCTGGCGCTGGTCTGCGCCGCGTATATAGGGCTGACGCTACTGTTTGTGGACGCGGTCAGCAATCAGCCGCCAACATTATAAAAATCAGCCCTCGCCGCTGAATCGCCGCAGCGGGGGCTGTGCAATTATTGCGCGTCGGTTCAGTTCCTGAAAATGCGTTCGATCTCCGCGTTCGTGTAGTCCGTGAGCGCGGGGAAATCCATATACGGCCGGTACTCCAATTCAAGCTCGTCGTGCAGCGCCTTCGCGCGGCTCAGCTTTTCAACAGCGAGATCGAGCAGCTTGCCGCGGAGCGATGCTACGGTCTTCGCTTCAGCCGCGTGGCCGGAACGCGGCGAACCGGTGAGCATGGAATCCAGCCTTATGTGCCGCGCGGAGCCGGTGCCGTATGAGCCGTCAAAGAACGCGATACCGGCGGCGGGGAGCAGTACGGCGTCAATGCGTTCTGGATGCAGCAGCGACATGGAGAGCACGCGGCACAGGCCGCGCCGCTCGGCCTCCCGCCGCACGAGCTCCAGCGCGGGAGCGCCCCCGCCGTGGCTGCTCGTGAATTCGTATGTCTCGCCGTAACTGGCCAGCGTGTCGGCAAGCGAGATCAGCCCGCGGCAGCTTATGGCGCGCAGGAACACGCGCCGCTCATATGGCGCGCTGTCCGCGGGGCAGCGGCGGAGAATCATATCAAGCCGCTTTTCGAGCGGGGCGAGATCGAAGCCGCCGCGGACTTCGCACTTTCCTGCCGCCGCGATATGCTCGTAGCCTTCTGCGTACAGCGCCTTATAGGCCGGAGTTATCCGCCGTATCGCCACCTGATTTTCTGATGAAAACGGCGTGCGGCAGAAGCGGCCAAGGTTTACATAATCTCCGGTAACGCCGAATATCGTCGGGTCTAGAGCGTGGGGAGCCGTGCCGTCGACCCACGCCTCGTTCAGCGCGGGGATATACACGCCGTCGAGCGAGTCGGGATCGCCGGAGCAGAGCACGTATTCAACGTCCATGCCGCGCCGCTCGGCCTCGGAGCCTATGGCGCGCATGAAGCCGGATTTGCCCGTGCCGGGGCCGCCCTTGATTATGTGCAGGAATCCGCTGCGCGGCGGGAAGCCGCCGTATAGCGAGTAAAAGCCCTGAGCCGAATTTGCGCCGAGAAAATATGTGCTTGTCATAATGCCACCTCTGTAAATAAAAATACAGTATTATATATGCGTATTTTTACCGGATTGACACATGATTACGCCTATAATATAATAATGCGAAAATAATAAAACGGAGAGATATGATGTTCAAATATATTCTGTTCGATTTTGACGGCACGGTGTTCGACACCGTAGAGGGCATAACGAAGTCCGTCCGCTACGCGATAAACCTGCGCGGCATGGACGCGGAGCTGGATTCCCTGCGCTGCTTTGCGGGGCCTCCGCTGGTGGATATGTTCATGGAGCACTTCGGCTTCACGCAGGCGGAGGCCGAGCAGGCTACCGCGGATTTCCGCGTCCGCTATGAGCCGACCGGATTGCACGAATGCTGCGTTTTTCCAGGTGTCGCGGAGCTGCTGACGGCGCTGCGGGCGCACGGCCTTGTAACTGCCGTCGCAACCTCCAAGCCCGAAAAGCTGGCGCGCGAGCTGCTGGAGGAGAATAACATGCTCGGCCTGTTCGATGCCATCTGCGGTAGCCGCCCGAACGGGAACAACAGTGAGAAGTGGCAGATAGTCAGTCGCGTCATGGAGTCGCTGGGCGCGGTGCCGGAGGAAACGGTGCTTGTCGGCGACACGAAGTATGACGTTCTCGGCGCGCACCGCTGCGGGATAAAGTGCATCGGCGTGGAGTACGGCTATGCCGCCCCAGGCGAGCTTGCCGCCGCCGGAGCGGACTATATCTTACCGGATATCCCGGCACTTGAGGGCTTCCTGATAGGATGAAAGGACACCTGCCGCGCATTTGCGAATAAGAACCAAAACAGCCTGATTTCATATGAAATCGGGCTGTTTTATATATCTATTATTACCGTCTGCACGCCCTGACGGCGGGCGTACAGGATCGTGTTCATCGTGCCGCCGGGGCGCCCGTCGAAGCAGGCGAGCAGCACGGTGGAGGAATCGACCATGTATTTGTTCCGTGCCTGCATGCAGTCCGGCGTGTAGCCGTGCTGTAATATGCTCACCTCGTCGCACTCGGCGAGCATCAAGTCGTACAGCGCCCGCTGCGCGGCGTTCCAGCGGGCGGCCTGCGAGGCGCAGGGGATCGCGGCCTCAAGCGTCACATCGTGGTACCGGCGGCGCAGCGCGATGACGGCGGCGGCAAAATACATGTCGCAGCCCAGCGCCATACCGCAGATGAAGTGGCGGCAGCCGGTCTCATATATCCCGTCGAGTCGGGCGGCTATTTCGTTTTTCAGCGCGGCGCAGCGTGGATCGTCCTCGTTCGCCCCCCATGGGAGCTTTGCAGGGCGGTGTCCGGTAAAGCAGCAGCATTTTTCCCGTTTGTGCATCATGCCACCTCGGTTCGGAATGGTATAAGTTTATAATTTATAATAAACCCAAAACTTCATATTGACAATAGTAATTGTGCGTGCTATATTGTGCATGAAATCTTCAGGGCAGGGTGAAATTCCCGACCGGCGGTAAAGTCCGCGAGCCGAAAGGCATGATCCGGTGCAACTCCGGAACCGACAGTAAAGTCTGGATGAAAGAAGAAATATATTCCGAGCCGTTTATGGCTCGGGGTACACTTTCAATTTTATCCGTCCTGCCTGCCCGTGGAGTTGTCCACGGGAATTTTTTTATTTCAGGAGGAAAGCAAACTATGGAAACCCTAAAATTCGTTCTCGTCTGTGCCGCGGTGTTCGCGGGGATCATCCTCGTCGCGTGGCTGTGTGAAAAGCGCCTCACGCACGACCGGAAGCTCTTTTCCAGCACCCATTACATCAGCTACACCGCCGTATTCGCAAGCATGGCGGGCGTGCTAATGCTGGTCGAGCTGCCGCTGTTCTTCGCCCCGTCGTTCTATAAGCTCGACATCAGCGAGCTGCCCATCCTCATCTGCACATTCTATCTCGGCCCCGTGGCCGGAGTCGTCGCGGAGCTGGTGAAGGTTCTCGTGAAGCTCATCATCAAGGGCACGACGACCGCCTACGTCGGCGACTTTGCAAACTTCGTCGTCGGCTGCTCGTTCGTCCTTCCGGCCAGCATCGTCTACCACGCGAAGCCCGGCAAGAAGTCCGCGCTCGTCGGCATGGCCGTCGGCACTCTGATCATGACCGTGTTCGGCAGCGCTTTCAACGCGATATACCTCCTGCCGAAGTTCGCCGAAATGTTCGGTATGCCGCTCGACACCATCGTCGGCATGGGTACGCAGGTCAACTCCGCGATAAACAGCGTCTCCACTCTCGTGCTGTTCGCGGTCGTGCCTTTCAACCTGCTCAAGGGCGTTATCGTCTCGGCACTCACGTTCCTGCTCTATAAGCGCATCTCTCCGATACTGCACAAAAACGACGAAAAGATGCTCAGGCGGCGGGAAAAACGCGCTTCAGCCGCAGACAGCTCAGCGAAAAGTTGAATATCTCGCTGAAGTATATCACCCCGATATACGCCGCCAGCGCATAGACCGGCAGCAGCCGCCACACAAGCAGAAGCCCCAACAGGGCTTCTGCTATATTTATCCCCATGCTCCACACCTGCTGCCCCAGCCCCTTGAGACAGCCGTCAACGGTCATGTCCGTGTACATCACTGGGATGAGCGGCGCGAGTATGCGAATATATCGCCCAGCCTCGGCGCTGCTGTATATCACAAGGCCGAGCTTATCCGAGAATACGAACATGAACAGCGCCGCCCCGCCGGAAAACAGCAGGCTCATTTTTAAAAGCGAGCGTATCGCCCGCGCGATACCGGCGTTGTCGCGCTGCACCTGCGCCTCCGTCAGCTCCGGCACGATAAGCTCCGCCATCGCCGACATCAGGCAGGCCGGAAAGCCGAGTATCGGCAGCACCATTCCCTGAATGATTCCGTAGCCCGCGAGGGCGCGGTCGGCGGAGAAGCCCGCGGCGCGCAGTCCGCGCGGGACGAGCAGATGCTGCATCGTGTTCAGGGCGCTGCGCGCATAGGCCGAGGCCGCGAGCGGCAGCGCGATCTTTAGCATGCGTCCGGTCAGGTGAGAATTGTTCGTCTCCGCGTCGTAATAGCTGCGCCGGTCGGCAAGGTAGAATATCAGCATCAGAGCAGTGGACAGAATGTCCGCCAGCAGCCGCCCGAAGGTCACGGCGGCGCAGCTCTGCTCGATCTCGCCGCCCGGCACCGCGCGCAGAAAATACGCGACCAGCGCGATGCCTGCAAGCTGCTCGGCGAAATGGATGAACGTCGGCTTCCAGACCCGCCCGCAGGCCGTGAAGTAGCCGGAAAACGCGGCGCACAGCGAGATGCACGGCATCCCGAGCGCCGAAATGCGCAGCGAGCGGACAGTCCGCGCGTCGCCGATGCAGAGAAAGCCCACCGGCTCTGCCAGCAGCCACAGCACCAGCCCCGACGCTAGGCCGAAGAACAGCGCGTAGGCCACGCAGCGCAGCATCGCGCCGCGCACACCGCCGGGATTTTCGCGCCCCAGCTCCTCGGATATCAGCCGCGTCGCGGCGAAGCGTATGCCGGAGATGGCGACCGTGGCGCATAGGAAGCTCACCGACAGCACAAGCTGATATAGCCCGATCCCAGCCTCACCTATGCGCCCGACGAGCCATACCTGAAACGCCATCCCGATACAGCTCATCAGCAGCGACGAGCCGGTCAGCAGCGCGGTATTCACGATGAGTCTGCGTTTGCGTATCATGGAGACCTCCGGAATCAGTATTTGTATAAAGTCTATGCGGAGCTGTGGGCAATACTTGCCTATGCTCCGCATTTATGCTATACTGAAACCGGAAAGCGGGGGAGAAGCATGGAAGCGAAGTTCAGATGCGACAGCGCATATACCAGGGAGCTGATACAGGAGTTTTACGAATACTGCTGCTTCAGACGGCCGAGGTATATTGTGTATCACATTATATTTGCGCTGGCGCTGGCCTTCTGGCTGTATGTGCGCCTCAGCGGCGGGACAATAAGCTATTTCATCCCGATAGCCGTTCTCGTCTATTACGGGCTGATGCTCTGTTACTACTACGCGTCCGTGAACCTCTTTATGAAGCGCAGCCGCGAGCTCACGAAAAGCGGCGTGATGCAGATGAAGATGGCCGCTTATTCTGACCGTATGGAGTTTTTCAACGGCTCCGGTGCGCCTGTTGAGCTCGGCTACGACGAGGTGAAGAGCGTGTTCTGCACCAAGAACCTCATCGCCGTGCGCTCAAGAGCCAGTCTCGTGTATATGATCCAGAAGTCCGGCTTCACGCTCGGCACGGCGGATGGATTCCTTGATTTTCTGCGCGAAAAGGGACTGTATAAAAAACGCTGATCAGGAAACCGCGCAGTATCGCTGCGCGGTTTTTTCGTATACATTAATTAAAATACTTGTAATATGCTGGGGAGGAGTGGTAAAATATTTTCTCATAAAAAAGAAGGAGCACAAGCAAAATGAGAGATAGAAGCAAGATTCTTATTATCATAGCAGCAGTTATCCTGTGTGCCGCGATGCTGAGCGCCTGCGGTGCGGCGCCGCAGAATGAAGCCACGGCGGCAGAGCCCGCCGCCGTCCCGTCAAGCACGGTCGAGCCGACGCCTGAACCCGAACCGGAGCTGCCGGCGGGCTGCGCCGTCACGGTGGACGGAATGGGGCTGAGCGGCAGCGTTGTGAGCGATGGTGTGACCTACGTCAGCGCCGCCGAATTCTTCGGCGCGCTTGACCTTGAGTATTCTGCCGACGGCGGCGCGCTGAATTTCGTGTGGCGCAAGGCGGAAATGAGCGTCGGCGGAGACGGAATGCAGCTCCTGACTTACCGCGGAGAGACCTATGTTCCGGTGAACGAGCTGTGCGGCGAGATGGGAATATCGCTGCTGGTGGATGACGAGTACGATCATCTGTACTGCACTCCCGCCGCCGGAGACTGGATCCTGCCGGAGGGGTACAGCGTTCCGGTGCTGATGTATCACTATGTTACGGACGACGTTGCCCCGCTGGGTACGCAGAAGGCGCTGGCAGTCAGTCCGGAGACGATGGAGGAGTATCTCAAGTATCTGGTGGATAACGGCTATGACCCGATATGGTTCGAGGATCTTGAGCATGTGGACGAGTATGACAAGCCCGTTATCCTGACCTTTGACGACGGGCATGAGGATAACTATTCCGAGCTTTTCCCGCTGCTGAAGAAGTATAATGTCAAGGCGACGTTCTTCGTCGTTACTGATTATATGAATTACGTGACCGACGTCTGCATGAGCAGGGAACAGGTCGCAGAGCTGGCGCAGTCCGGACTCGTGTCGATACAGAGCCATACGGTCACGCACCCGCGGCTCGATATGTCCACGGCGGAGTCGCAGGAAGAGGAGATGCGGCAGTCAAAGCTCGACCTGACGCGCGTCACCGGCAAGGAGCCGTTCGTGCTGAGCTATCCATACGGCAAATGCAGCATCGACACGAGGCCCCTCATGGGCGAGTATTACCGCTTCGGCGTGAAGATGAGCGGCAGAGTGTATGTCACCGGCGACGATCCGGTGCTGGTATATCGTTATTACGTCCCGCGCGGACTTGGAGTTGAAGCCTTCGCCCAGATGGCTTCCGGAAAGGGTTAAAAATTTTTAGGAGGTGCTTAGAATGATAATCACATTGGGCAGACAGCATGGCAGCAACGGGCACGACATCGCGCGCGCTCTTGCGAAGGAGCTTGACTACAGGTGCTTCGACAAGGAGATAGTTGAGGAAGCGGCCGAAAACTCGCACTTCAGCAAGGAGATATTCGATTCCTACGATGAGAAGCGTGTGAACGCCTACATAGTTCCTGTGCCGCATTACGTTGGAATGAACGAGGGCTTCCGCCTCAATATGCAGGTAGCCACGGCGCAGTTTGACGTCATGCGCTCGCTCGCCGAGAAGGGGAACTGCATCTTCGTGGGCCGCTGCGCGGACTATATCCTGCGCAACCGCGACGATGTTGTGCGCGTGTTCATCATGGGCGACATGCCGACCCGCATCAAGACCATCATGGCGCGCAAGAATCTCAGCGAGGATCAGGCGAAGAAGCTGATAAAGGAAGTCGATAAGGATCGCTCCAGCTATTATCGCTATTATACCGATCAGATCTGGGGCGAGGCGGAGAACTATGACCTCTGCATCGACAGCGGCCGTATCGGCGTACAGGGCGTGGTGGATGTCATCAAGGCCTATATCGCCGCGAGAAAGTAAGCGATAAGAAAAAGTTATAAAGTTATACCCCGAACCCTCCGGCGCAGCCGGAGGGTTCGGGGCTTCGGGGCATTGTTCACAGAAAAAAGCACTTGCATATAAGCAAGTGCTTTTTTCTGGTGGGGGAAGGTGGATTCGAACCACCGAAGGCATTGCCAGCAGATTTACAGTCTGTCCCCTTTGGCCACTCGGGAAATCCCCCAAATATATGGGTATTCAATTGGAGCTGGTGGACGGATTCGAACCCCCGACCTGCTGATTACAAATCAGCTGCTCTACCTGCTGAGCTACACCAGCACGGAATCAACAATGACGCTTGATGGCGTTTCTCAAGCTCGCTTATATTAGCACATGAATTCCGGTTTGTCAACAACCTTTTTCCGAAATATTAATATTTTTTAAGTTTGCCATCCGGACATGCGCGGAAGATTGAAAAAAAGCGCGTTTTATGTTATATTCAATCAGCATACACTTTCAATGCCTGCTTGAATGGAGACAGATATGAGAACAGCGACTAAGAATAAAAATAAATTCGTACTCACGCTGATGTTTACGATAATAATAATCCTCACGCTGGTGGTCGTGGTGCTGGTCGCGGCGCTTATGAAGCGTCCGGCGGAGGAGATCGACCCGCATGAGGGACAGGTTTATATCAACGACGGCTTCGGCATGGTTTGGATGACGCCGCTCGAGGGCGTGGACGTCAACAACATTTCGCAGAGCGACATCGTGCGCTATGACGGCGTGCCGAAGTACGTGGGCGAAGGTTATGAGACTCTGCGCGGCGTGGACGTCAGCGAGCACCAGTACGACATCGACTGGGCGGCGGTCGCGGCGTCCGGAGTAGATTTCGCGTACATCCGTCTGGGCTACCGCGGCTACACGCAGGGCGGCCTGTTCGAGGATGCTTATTTCAAGGCCAACATCGAGGGCGCAAAGAGCAATGGCATCAAGGTCGGCGTCTATTTCTTCTCGCAGGCGATAAACGTGCAGGAGGCGATAGAGGAGGCGGACTTCGTGCTGGAGCGCATAGAGCAGTACGACATAGACCTCCCCGTGATGTATGACTGGGAAAAGATGGAGGAGGCCGGAGCCGACGCGAGAACCTATCAGCTCGACACGGCTATCCTCGACGAGTGCGCCGTGGCCTTCTGCGAGACGGTGAAAAAGGCCGGATATGAGCCGGGCGTATATTTCAACCGCTATATCGGCTATTATGGCTTTGACCTCAGCCGCCTGAACCCCTATAAATTCTGGCTGGCCGTGCCCGGCGATTTCCCCGACTTCTACTATGCCTTTGATATCTGGCAGTACAGCTTCGAGGAGACCATCCCTGGGATCGAGACGCCTACGGACATGAACCTCATGTTCGTCCCCAAGGTGCAGCCCTCGCCGTCACCGTCTGCGGAGGCGACACCGGCGGCCTGAATCCGGTTATAATAATTATATTGAAACAGCGGCGGATTTGGGATATAATATCCTTTCAGTAAAACGGAGGATAATTTCAATGGCAGAGCAGAAAACAAACGTGATGCGCGTGCTTGAGCAAAAAAAGATAAAATACACGCCGCACAGCTACCCGCACGGCGACGATGCCGTGGACGGGCTTACGGTCGCGGCGCTGCTCGGCGTGGACGCGGCGAAGATATTCAAAACTCTCGTGACCCGCGGCGCGAGCAAGGGGATATACGTTTTTGTGATACCCGTCGGCGCGGAGCTTGACCTGAAGAAGGCGGCGAAGGCCGTGGGCGAGAAGTCGATAGAGATGGTGCACGTCAGCGAGATAAACGCACTGACAGGATATATACGCGGCGGCTGCTCACCGGTCGGCATGAGAAAGCACTACACCACCACCTATGACGCGTCCGCGCTCGCGCAGGACACGATGATCGTCAGCGCCGGCAAGATCGGCTTTCAGGTGGAGTTGGAGCCGCAGGCGCTTATCCGGATAACTCAGGGGAAAACGGCGGATGTTACCGTCGGGTAATGATCAATGCTGAACAGTATTTATATAAAAGGCGCAAGAGAAAACAATCTGAAAAATATCGACGTTGAGATACCGAGAGACAAGCTGGTCGTGATAACCGGCCTCTCCGGCAGCGGAAAATCCAGCCTCGCGTTCGATACCATATATGCCGAAGGCCAACGCCGCTACGTGGAGAGCCTCAGCTCCTACGCGCGCATGTTCCTCGGCCAGATGGACAAGCCGGACGTTGACTATATCGACGGCCTGTCCCCGGCGATATCCATCGACCAGAAGACGACCTCCAAAAATCCGCGCTCCACGGTCGGCACCGTGACGGAGATATACGATTATCTGCGCCTGCTCTGGGCGCGCGTCGGTGTGCCGCACTGCCCGAAATGCGGCAAGGAGATACGCCAGCAGAGTATCGACCAGATAGTCGACCAGATAATGGCGCTCCCGGAGGGGACGCGCATACAGCTCATGGCTCCGGTCGTCCGCTCCCGCAAGGGCGAGCATGTGAAGGTGTTCGAGGACGCGAAGAAGTCGGGATACGTCCGAGTCTGCGTGGACGGGATCATGTATGACCTGACCGAGGAGATAAAGCTTGAAAAGAACAAGAAGCACATCATCGAGATAGTCGTTGACCGCCTGGTCATAAAGCCGGACATCATCCGCCGCCTGACGGACTCCGCGGAGACGGCGATGGCGCTCGCGGGCGGACTGCTTACGGTAGATATCCCCAAGGAGGACAGGCGGCTCAGCTTCTCGCAGAATTACGCCTGTGAGGACTGCGGCATCTCCATCGACGAGCTTGCACCGCGCCTGTTCTCGTTCAATAACCCCTACGGCGCCTGTCCGACCTGCACCGGCCTCGGCATGCGTCTGCTCGTCGATCCGGATCTCATAATGCCGAACCCGAACCTCAGCATCATGGACGGCGGCATAACCGCGAGCGGCTGGGGCAATGCAAAGGGCGACTCGATATCGAGGATGTACTATGACGCGCTCTCGCGCCGCTATCACTTCAAGCTGACCGATCCCATCAAGGACATACCGCCCGAGGCGATAGACGCGCTGATGTACGGCACAAAGGGCGAGCCGCTTCAGCTCAGATATGAGAAAAACGAGGGCTTTGGCGTGATCCGGCGCGAGTTCGAGGGCATAGCGAATAACCTCGAGCGGCGCTACAAGGAGACGCAGAGTCCCGCTATGCGTGCGGAGCTTGAGGAGTGCATGTCCGAAACTCCGTGCCCGGACTGCGGCGGACGCAGGCTGAAAAAGACCGCGCTCGCGGTGACGGTCGGCGGCATGAACATCGCGGAGTTCACCGATCTGCCCGTTGTCAGCGCGCTGAAATTCATAGATTCTCTCCAGCTCAGCGAGAAGGACATGATGATCGCCGAGCGTATTCTGAAAGAGATAAAGTCCCGTCTCGGCTTCCTCGTGAACGTCGGGCTTGGATACCTGACGCTGTCCCGCTCGGCGGCGACGCTGTCCGGCGGCGAGAGCCAGCGCATCAGACTTGCCACGCAGATCGGCTCCAGCCTGATGGGAGTGCTGTATATCCTCGACGAGCCGAGCATCGGCCTGCACCAGCGCGATAACGACAAGCTGCTGCGTACGCTTAAGCGCCTGCGCGACCTTGGAAATACGCTCATCGTCGTCGAGCATGACGAGGACACCATGCGCGCGGCGGATTATATCGTCGACGTCGGCCCGGGAGCGGGCGTGAACGGCGGGCGCATAGTCTGTGCCGGCTCCGTCGATGATATCTGCGCCTGCCCGGAGTCCGTGACAGGCCAGTACCTCAGCGGAAAAAAGAAGATACCCGTGCCGGAGACGCGGCGCGCGGGCAGCGGAAAATTCCTGCGCATACGCGGCGCGAAGGAAAACAATCTGAAGAATATCGACGTGGATATCCCGCTCGGCAAGCTCGTGTGCGTCACGGGCGTCTCCGGCAGCGGCAAATCCTCGCTCATAAACGAAATACTGTACAAGACCCTCGCCGCCGAGAAGAACCGCGTCAAGGTGCGCCCCGGCAAGTGCGACGGGATAGACGGGCTTGAATATGTGGATAAGGTCATCGCGCTCGACCAGAGCCCGATAGGCCGCACACCGCGCTCAAATCCCGCGACCTACACCGGTGTTTTCGGCGACATACGCGAGCTTTTCGCCTCGACGCAGGACGCAAAGCTCCGTGGCTACGGCCAGGGGCGCTTCTCCTTCAACGTCAAGGGCGGCCGCTGCGAGGCCTGCAGCGGCGACGGCCTGCTGAAGATAGAGATGCACTTCCTGCCGGATGTCTACGTCCCCTGCGAGGTCTGCCACGGCAAGCGCTACAACCGCGAGACTCTTGAGGTGCGCTTCAAGGGCAAGAACATCGCCGATGTTCTCGACATGACCATCGACGAGGCCTGCACCTTCTTTGAAAATCAGCCGAAGATACTGCACAAGATAGAGACTCTGCGCGACGTCGGGCTTGGCTACGTCAAGCTCGGCCAGTCGAGCACGACGCTCTCCGGCGGCGAGGCGCAGCGCGTCAAGCTCGCAACGGAGCTTTCAAAGCGCAGCACGGGCAGCACCGTGTATGTGCTCGACGAGCCGACAACCGGACTGCACGTCGCCGACGTGCACCGGCTCATAAACATCCTTGACCGCTTCGTCGAAGCGGGGAACACCGTCGTCGTCATCGAGCACAATCTCGACGTCATAAAGGTCGCGGATCACATCATCGACCTCGGCCCCGAGGGCGGCGATATGGGCGGCGAGCTTGTCTACGCCGGAACTCCGGAGGGCTGCGCCGAGTGTGAAGCGAGCTTCACCGGCCAGTTTCTCAAGAAGATGCTGCCGTAACGGAGGCGGCGCCCCTCTCATAGAATATCCGGGGAGGGGAGAGCATGACGGTAAAATTCCTTGTGAGCATGGCGGCCTGCTTCGCGTGCCTCGGCATTCTGTGGCTGATAGCGCGCATCATGCAGACTCCGGTGAAATTCGGCCGGAGCAGCACAGGCTATATGCTCATAAATATCAGCGGCGCGGAGCCGCGGCTGGAGCAGACTTTGAACGGCCTGCTGTGGCTCAATGACAACGGCATACTCCGCTGCCGCATAATCATCATCGGCACGGAGCTTGACGAAGAGACCGGATTCGTCGCCCGCGCGATGGCCGAGGATCATCGCTGCATTACTTTTGTGGAAAATGGGGAGCTGCCCGAATGGATGAAAACGAACTGCTAGAGCTGTCCGGCACGGTCGATTCCGTAATTTATAAAAATGAAGAGAACGGCTACACCGTGCTGCGCCTGAGAGACGAAAACGGCGAGGGAGTGACGGTCGTCGGCTGCTTCCCGTACGCCGCGCCCGGCGAATCCATGATCGTCAGCGGCAACTGGGTGTCGCACAGTGTCCACGGCAGGCAGTTCAAGGCCGAGTTTTCGCAGCGTATGCTGCCGAGCACCGCGCCCGCGATCTATGAATATCTCGCGGGCGGAGCCGTGCGCGGCATCGGCCCCGCGACGGCGGCGCTCATTGTCAACAAATTCGGCGATAAGACGCTGGACGTGCTCGAAAACGCGCCGCAGAAGCTGGCGGAGATAAAGGGCATAAGCGCGGCGAAGGCGGAGCAGCTTTCGAAAAGCTTCCGCCAGCAGGCTGGGATACGCAGACTCATGGAGTTCGTGTGCTCGTTCGGCCTGCGCCCGGTACTTGCCATGCGCATGTATAAATATTACGGCGCCGAGGCGCTTGAGCTGCTACGCGATAACCCGTATATCCTCGCCTCCGTGCATATCGGCGGCAGCTTCGCGGAGGCCGACCGGCTCGCCCTTGAGATGGGTATCGACGGGTACAGCGCAAACCGCATCTGCGCCGCGATAATTTTTGAGCTTCAGCATAATTCCGGCAACGGCCACTGCTTCATCCCGCGCGAACAGCTCGCCGCGGCGACGGCGAAGCTCATCGGCGTCGAGCCGGAGGACGTGGACGAGAACATCGAAACGCTCATCTCCGGCGGGCAGATACGCTATGAGTTCATCGCCGGCCGCAACGCCTGCTATCTTCCGGAGCTTTACGAGGCGGAGACTAACGCCGCGGAGATACTCGCGCGGATGTGCCGCCGCAGCTTCGGCGACAAGGCGGATATAAACAAGATAATCGCCAAGCTTGAAAAAAGCCAGCATATAAGCTACGCGCCGCTTCAGAAGCAGGTTCTGGAGCTTGCGCTGAAAAATCAGGTGGTAGTCCTCACGGGCGGCCCCGGCACCGGCAAGACGACGTCGATCCGCGCCGTGCTCGCGATGTTCGACGAGCTGGGCATGAAAACGCTGCTCACCGCGCCGACGGGGCGCGCTGCGAAGCGTATGACCGAGCTTACCGGACAGGACGCCTCGACGATACACCGCCTGCTCGAAGCGAAGTTTGACGACACGGGCGACTCGGTCGTGTTCACAAAGTGCGAGTCAGACAGGCTCGACTGCGACGCGGTGATACTCGACGAGTGCTCGATGGTTGACATAATACTTATGAACGCGCTGCTCTCGGCGCTCCCGCCGGACGCGCGGCTCATTCTGGTCGGCGACGCGGATCAGCTCCCGTCGGTCGGCCCAGGCAACGTGTTCTCCGCGATAATCCGCAGCGGCGTCGTGCCGACGGTGCGCCTGACGGAGATATTCCGCCAGAACGGCGGCAGCCGCATAGTTCGCAACGCCCACATGATAAACCGCGGCGAGCACCCCGATTTCGCCGAGAACGCGGGAGATTTTTTCCGTCTGCGGCGTTTACAGGCGGCAAGCTCTGTCGAGACTATAACGGAGCTGTGTACCACGCGCCTGCCGAACAAGATGCATATCCCGCCCGAGGACATACAGGTCCTCTCGCCGACGAGGAAGGGTGAGCTTGGCACCGTCAACCTCAACCGGCACCTTCAGGCGGCGCTGAACCCGCCTGCGAAGGACAAGCCGGAGAAAGCCTTCGGCGACGTCATCTTCCGCAAGGGCGACCGCGTGATGCAGATAAAGAATAACTACGACGTCATGTGGCGCACGGAGGATAACCGCTCCGCCGGTACCGGCATCTTCAACGGCGACATCGGCGTGATCACCTCGGTCGATCTTGAAAACGAGGGCATCGTCGTCAGCTTTGACGGGCGCATCGCGGGCTACGGCTTCGACTCTCTGCTGGAGCTTGAGCACGCGTGGGCGATGACGGTACATAAGGCGCAGGGCAGCGAATACCGTGCCGTGATACTCGCGCTGGGGCAGACGTCCCAGATGCTCATGACGCGCGACGTGTTCTATACTGCGGTCACGAGGGCGCGCGAGCTGCTCATACTTGTGGGAGACGATCAGACCGCGCACCAGATGATAGACAATTACCGCCAGTCGAAACGCTATACGGCGCTGAGGGTACGGCTTCGCAAGCTGTGCGGCGTCGAATGAGCATAGGCGGCGCGATACTTGAGCTGCTGTTCCCGACAAAGTGCGCCTTCTGCCACCGGCTGACGGAGGGCAGGGAGCAGCGGGTGTGCCCGCGGTGCATTAAGTTGCTGCCGTACGCGCGCGGCGCGGCGGCGGAGCAGAAGCTGCCGCATATCGTGAAATGCGTCTCGCCGTTTTATTACGAGGGCGACGTCAGACAGTCGCTCCTGCGCTATAAATTCGGCGGAGTGCGGGCTTATTGCGATATTTATGCGGAATTTCTTGTAAAGACTATTGACGAACGCGCAGTTTCCTGCGATATTATTACATGGGTGCCGCTGAACGCGAAGCGCCTGCGCAGGCGCGGGTACGACCAGGCTCGGCTCATCGCCGAAGAGACGGCAAAGCTTATGGGCGTTGAGTGCGTGCAGCTGCTCACAAAAACGCGCAACATCCGCGCACAGTCCCTGACTGGCGGCGCGGCCGAGCGGAAAAGAAACGTCTCCGGCGTCTATTCGCCGTGCGATGCGGAACTGATAAAAGGGCGGCACGTCCTGATAATTGACGATATCGTCACCACCGGTGCGACTCTCGCGGAGTGTGCCGGGGTGCTTACAAAATGCGGAGCGGCCTCCGTCACGGCGGCCACGCTTGCAAGAAAAAGAGCTTAGTATGAGGTGAAGCAAATGCTTGATTTTGAAAGAAATATCGCGGTCGATATGGGCACGTCCTCCACGCTGCTGTTCGAGCAGGGGAAGGGCGTCGTCGCGCGTGAGCCGACCGTTGTCGCCGTGGATAAGTTCAGCGGCAAGATACTGAAGATCGGTCAGGACGCGCAGAAGATGCTCGGCCGCACTCCGGCGAACATCGTCGCAATACATCCGATAAGCGCGGGCGTCATATCCGACTATGAGATAAGCGCGCAGATGCTGCGTGAACTCGTCAGCCGCATAACCTCCTTCAGCCTTCTTAAGCCGAGAATTCTTGTCTGCGTGCCGAGCAGCATCACCGGCGTCGAGGAGCGCGCGATGATCGACGCCGCGATAGAGGCGGGCGGCAGAAGAGTCTACCTGCTTGAGACCGCCGTCGCCACCGCGCTGGGCGCGGGTGTTGATATCTCGAAGGCAGACGGCCACATGGTCATAGACATCGGCGGCGGCACGACCGAGATCGCTATAATCTCCGTCGGCGGCGTCGTTGAGTGCGAGTCGATAAAGGTCGCGGGAGCGAGCTTTGACGAGGCGATAGTGAAGTATATCCGCCGCAAGCACAATATGCTCATCGGCCTTGGCGCGGCGGAGGAGCTGAAGCGCAGCATCGGCTGCATCATCCAGCGTCCGGACGTCGGAGTCGAGGAGGTCAAGGGCCGCAGCCTGACAAACGGCCTGCCCAAGACCGTTCAGGTCAGCTCAAACGAGCTTATTGAGGCCTTTGTCGAGCCGATGAACAGCATACTTGAGGCTATCCACACCGTTCTGGAGCGCACCCCGCCCCAGCTCGTCGGCGATCTGGACACCAACGGCATCATCATGTCCGGCGGCGGCAGCCTGATCTACGGCATCGACCGCCTTATCGAGCGCAGCACCGGCATCCGCACAAGCGTTGTGGACGACGCCGTCTCCTGCGCGGCATACGGCGCGGGCAAGATGCTCGGCCATCTGGACGATATGCAGGACGGCATGATGAACTTCTTCAGAAAGCGCCAGCTCAAGGGATAAAGAGTTTTCATACTGTTTGAAAAGGGGTGCGTGCCATGCTGCTTTCAAAGCTTTTTAAGAAAAAAGACAATACGCCGCACTGCGCCGCCGTCATAGTCGCGGCGGGAAGCTCGCTCCGCATGGGCGGGGATAAGCTTATGATGGAGCTGTGCCACGTTCCGGTGCTTGCCAGAACGCTGCTTGCGTTCCAGCAGTCGCCGCTGGTGGACGAAATAATCGTCGTGACGCGCATGGAAAAGATAATGGACGTCGCCGACATCTGCAAGAAATACGGCGTGACCAAGGCGAAAAAGGTCATCCGCGGCGGAACCTCGCGCATGGAATCCGCGCTCGCCGGAGTGTCGGAGCTCTCGTGCGGGACGAATCTCATCGCAATACATGACGGCGCGCGCCCGCTCGTGACGCAGGATGTCATATCCCGCGCGGTGTACGCCGCGCGCGACTATCTCGCCGCCGTGCCCGCCATTCCCAGCGTCGATACGCTGAAGAATGTCGAGGACGAGCGGGTCATCGCAACGCTCGACAGGGAGTGCATAATGCGCGTGCAGACGCCGCAGGTCTTTGACGCGGATCTTATAAAGGGCGCGCTGACCGTGGCGGCGGCCAAGGCGCTGCCGATAACGGACGACTGCTCCGCAATAGAGCTGATGGGCGTGAAGGTCAAGGCCGTCGAGGGCGACCCGAACAACATCAAGCTCACCACGCCGAACGACATGATGCTCGCCGAAGCGATCCTGAGAGACAGAGGAGACGAATATGCGGATAGGACATGGCTATGATGTTCACCGGCTCGTTCCGGACAGAAAGCTGATACTCGGCGGGGTGGATATCCCGTATGAGAAGGGGCTGCTCGGACACTCGGACGCGGACGTGCTTGTCCACGCGCTGATGGATGCGCTGCTCGGCGCGGCCGCGATGGGCGACATCGGCAAGCTCTTTCCGGATAATGACGAGCGCTATCTCGGTGCGGACAGTCTGGTTCTGCTGCGCGAGGTGATGCGCCGCCTGCGCGAGGCGGGCTATGAGCTGTGCAATGCCGACTGCACCGTGCTTGCCCAGCGGCCGAAGCTCGTGCCGCATATACCCGCCATGCGCGCGAACATCGCGGAGGCGATGTCCGTACCGGCGGAGCTTATAAGCGTCAAGGCCACCACCGAAGAGGGGCTTGGCTTTACCGGCAGCGGCGAGGGCATCGCCGCGCACGCCGTTGTTTTAATTAAATAACATCACCAGCCCGCACCCGCTGCATATCATGTAGTGAGAGCCATGCGGACGGTGCATCAAAAGATCTGCAGGCAGTTGGCCTTGCAGATCTTTTGCGTATATGCCCTGCCGCTGCGCTGAAATATTTGCCGTCGGGAGACGCGGCAGAGGGGAGAAAGTGATGACGCAGTATTTGTTGATGTGCCGTTCGCTCACTTACGCGCAGAAGAGCGTGAAGCTTCTGGAGCGCTCCGGCATAACGGCTGCGGTGGTCAAGGCTCCGCAGGGGCTGAGCAGCAGCGGCTGCGGCTACGCGGTGAGCCTGTACCGGAATTTTGACGCCGCGCTCGGCCTGCTTCGCAGCAGCGGCCTGATAAGCGGCAAAATCTTCAGCCGTGCCGACGGCGGGGAATATAAGGAGCTTGCGCGATGATATATCTTGATAACGCGGCGACAAGCCTGATAAAGCCGGTGGGTGTTGAAAATGCCGTCGTAAACGCGATGAGGAGCATGGCAAGCCCAGGCCGCGGGGCGCACGCTCCGGCCATGCGCGCGGCGGAGACCGTGTTTGAGTGCCGCGAGGCCGCGGCGCGGCTGTTCAAGGTCGCGGACGCGGAGAACGTGGTGTTCACCATGAATGCTACCCACGCGCTCAATATTGCGATACGCTCCGTCGTGAAGCCGGGGAGCCGCGTGCTCGTCTCCGGCTTTGAGCACAACAGCGTCACAAGGCCGCTCAGAATGCTGACGGACGATATAACCGTGGCCGGAAGCCGCCTTTTCGACGAGGAGAATACGCTCAGTGAGTTTGACGAGAAGCTCCGCCGCGCCGACGCCGTCGTATGTACGCACGTGTCAAACGCCTTTGGCTATATCCTGCCGGTCTATGAGATCGCGGCGCTGTGCCGCAGGGCTGGCGTGCCGCTGATAGTGGACGCGTCGCAGTCGGCGGGAGTGCTGGACGTGGACTTCGCGCGGCTGGGCGCGGCGTTCGTCGCAATGCCGGGGCATAAGGGGCTGTTCGGCCCGCAGGGAACGGGCATACTGCTGTGCGGCGCGGACGCCTTGCCGCTGATGAGCGGCGGTTCTGGTTCGGACAGTATCTCCCAGATCATGCCGGATTACCTGCCTGACCGGCTCGAGGCGGGGACGCATAATGTCTGCGGCGTCGCGGGGCTGCTGGCCGGAATAAAATACGTCTCCGAGATCGGGACGCACGCGATACTCGCGCACGAGCGCGCCCTGCTGGCGCGCATGATACGCGGCCTGTCGGATGTCCGCGGAGTGGAGCTGTTTTATGGGAACAAAGAGCTTCAGTCCGGCGTCCTTTCAGTGAGGATGGCGGGCACGGACTGCGAAACGCTGGCGCGCCTGCTCTCCGAGCATGGCGTGTGCACCCGCTCCGGCCTGCACTGCGCGCCATTTGCCCACCGCACCGCGGGAACCCTCGACACCGGCACACTGCGCTTCAGCTTTTCGCCCTTCGTCACACCGGAGGAAATAGACAGAGTCTGCGAACTGATGTATGAATAAGTATAAAACTTTCTTAATAATGTTTGCGTTTTTGCCGCAGATGATTTATAATACATTGATAAATATAATAGGCTCCGTGTCGGCACGCTGTGCCGCGCGGGCATTTGGATAAATGAACGGGGTAATCTCCTATGGAAGTCATAAGCAGCGCTCTCTCATGGGCAGGAAACTATCTGGCGACGATCCGCATCTCGGACGCGGTCGATATCCTGATAGTCACGTTTCTGATATATAAAGCGATATGGTTCGTCCGGCGCACGAATTCGTACAATCTGGCCAAGGGTCTGATCCTGATACTCGTCGCGCTGTGGCTGTCGGATATCTTCAAGCTCACGATGATCAATTCGCTCCTGAAGCGGGCGGTCGAGCTGGGCCTGATAGCGCTTCTGATCCTGTTCCAGCCGGAGCTGCGGCGTGTGCTGGAGCGCATGGGCAGCAGCTTCTCGTCCGGACACGCGGTCGCAAGCTCCGCAACGGAGCAGGCCATCGCGCAGACAGTGCTGGCATGTACGGAGATGTCCGCTTCCCGCACCGGCGCGCTCATAATCTTTGAGCGCAAGGTGAAGCTTAACGACATTATGAGCACCGGCACAATCATAAATTCCGATACGACGGCGGAGCTGCTGAAAAACCTGTTTTACAACAAAGCTCCTCTGCATGACGGCGCGGTCATAATCCGCGACGGCAGGATAGCCGCCGCGGGATGCGTCCTCCCGCTCACAAAGAGCACGAACCTCAGCAAGGATCTCGGCATGAGGCACAGGGCCGGTATCGGCCTGAGCGAGCAGTCGGACGCGGTGGTCGTTATAGTCTCGGAGGAGACGGGCTCCGTCTCCGTTGCAATAGAAGGTATGCTCAAGCGCCATCTTACGGCCTCCGTTTTCGAGAAGCTTCTGCGTTCCGAGCTTATCTCGGACGAGGATGAAAGCTCGAAGCGCGGCTTCGCAAACTATATCAAGAAGTTCTTCAAGGTGAAAAAATATGAAGAAGACAAGCCCGATGAGAAAACTGTATGACAGCCGTCTGTTCTGGATGATCGTCTCCTTCCTCGCAGCGCTTGCGATGTGGGTATACTTCAGCAGCACCGATGCCGAAGAGATGACGAAGATCTTCCGCGGCGTCCGCGTGGAGCTGGTCGGAGAGGACGAGCTGCGCAATTCGCGCAATATGGTCATCACCGATCTTGACACCAACTCCGTCACCGTCGAGGTCACGGGGCCGCGGCGCATAATCGGCGGGCTGGATTCCGGCGATCTTATCGCGCAGGTCGATGTCAGCCGCCTGACCCAGGCGGCCTACACCTCGCAGACCTACGACGTCGTGTTCCCGGACGGGACGGACAAGAAAAACATAACCGTGACGAGGAAAACTCCGGAGACCGTGAACTTCATGGCCTCGCAGCAGACCTCCCGCACGATACCGGTGCGCGGCACCTTTGACGCGCAGCCGGCCGACGGCTACACCGCTGAGATGCCGGTGTTCGAGCCGTCCGCGATAACGATAACAGGCCCCGAGGTCTACATTAACAGCGTCTCGTACGCTTGGGTCACTTTCGGCGAGGACGGCATCACCAGCACCTATTCCGTAGATACCGGCTACACCCTGATGGATTCCAACGGCGACGAGTGTTCCACCACGGGCATCACCTGCTCGACCGATACCGTAAAGGCAACGCTTCCGCTGCTCATGGTCAAGGAAGTCCCGCTCACGGTCGACACCATCGAGGGCGCGGGCGCGACCTCGGCGAACACCGTCATAAAAATCGAGCCGTCCTCCATAACTCTCGCGGGCGACACCTCGATACTCGCGGGCATGAACAAGATAGTTCTAGGCACGATTGACCTCACGGACTTCACGGATGCGTTCCAGAATACGTACAGCATCGTGCTAGATAACGAGGTCAGGAACCTCACCGGTATAACGGAGGCGAAGGTCACGGTGGAGATCATCGGCCTTGAGACGAGAGACTTCACGGTCACGAACCTCTCCTGCATAAATGACACCGAGGGCTATAAGTCCACGATAATCACCGAGAGCCTAACGGTCACGCTGCGCGGCACGAAGGAGCAGCTCGACGCGATACAGAGCGAGAATATACGCGCCGTGGCGGATCTGAAGGACTTCAAGGAGTCGTCCGGAACCTATATGGTGCCGGTCAAGGTGTATGTTGCCGGATATGACGACGTCGGCGCGATAGGCGATGTAACGATGTCGGTTGAAATAAGAAAGGCGTAGAAATGACTCAGGACGCGGTTGTAACAAGAACTTTTCATAATTCTCTCGCAGAAGTCGCGGTCAAGAGATCGACGGCCTGCGGCAGCAATTGCGGGAATTGCGAGAGCTGCGTGTTCCAGAACGAGCTGAAGGTCACGGCGGATAACCGCATCGGCGCAAGGCCGGGGCAGAAGGTCGTCATCGAGAGCAAGTCCTCGAAGGTATATAAGGCGATACTGATGGTGTACATCATGCCGATAGTCCTCTTCCTGCTCGGCTATGCCATAGCCGCGGCATTGGGCGCGGGCGAGGGCGTGTGCATCGCGGTGAGCTTTGCGGCGCTCGCCGTGAGCGCGGCGCTGCTGGTACTGTGGTACAAAAAGCGCGGCAATAAGGATAAAATAAGCTTTGCGATAATTTCAATAGAAGAGTAAGCCGGAGGGATCGAGTAAATGATCAAGAGCATGACGGGTTATGGCAGCGCCAAGGGCACTGTCGAAGGACTTGAAATAAGCGTTGAGCTGAAGAGCGTGAACAACAAATTTCTTGACGCGGCGGTGCGTATGCCGCGCAGCTTTCTATTTGCGGAGAGCGCGGTCAAGTCTCTGGTGCAGCAGCATATCAGCCGCGGCAAGGTAGACGTGTTCGTCACGGTCGATTCCTCAATGGCGGACGATATGACCGTGTGCATCAACGAGCCGCTCCTGCGCGGCTATCTTGAGGCGATAGAGCATATCGCCGAGGAGCATAAGCTCCCGAACGATGCCACAGCGATGAGCGTCAGCCGCTTTCCGGACGTGCTGTCCGTAGAGAAGAAGGAGGCGGACGCGGAGGCGATATCCGCCGGCATCTGCGCCGTCGCGGAGCAGGCGCTGTGCGATTTTGACGCGATGCGTCTGCGCGAGGGCGAGAAGCTGCGGGACGATGTGCTCTCCAGACTCGCAACGATAGATTCCCTCGTCTCGCGGGTCGAGCATGAAGCGCCGAACACGGTGCTTGAATATCGCCGCCGCCTTGAGCAGAAGATGGCCGAGGTGCTGGGTACCGCCGGCATGGACGAGAACCGTATAATCGCCGAGGCCGCGATCTTCGCCGACCGCATCGCCGTTGACGAGGAGACCGTGCGTCTGCGCAGCCACATGGCTCAGCTGAGCACCATGATAAACGGCAGCAACGCGACCGGCCGCAAGATAGATTTTCTCATCCAGGAGTTCAACCGCGAGGCGAACACCATTGGCTCCAAGTGCCAGAACGCCGACATCGCACATGTCGTGGTCGATCTCAAGTCCGAGATCGAGAAGATACGCGAGCAGATCCAGAACATTGAGTGAGGAACTGCGATGAGGCTGATAAACATAGGCTTCGGCAATCTCGTCTCCGCCGGACGGATCATATCGATAGTCAGCCCCGAGTCCGCGCCGATAAAGCGCATGGTGCAGGACGTGCGGGAAAAGGGACTTTTGATAGACGCGTCCTTCGGCAGGAGCACAAGATCCGTTATAATCATGGACAGCGGCAACGTGGTTTTGTCTGCGCTGCCGGCTGACGCGATAGCAGAGCGATTTGCAGAAAAGACTGAACAGGAGGATGGAGACTAAGATGAAGGAAAAGGGCAGACTGTTTGTTATTTCGGGGCCTTCCGGCGCGGGCAAGAGCACGGTGGTGTTCAAGGCAATAGAGGGGCGCGACGATGTGTGCTTCTCCACTTCCGTGACCACGCGCAAGCCCCGTCCGAACGAGGTAGATGGGCGCGAGTATTTCTTTGTTGACCTTGACCGGTTCAAGGAGATGGTAGAGAATGACGAGCTTCTGGAGCATGCGACCTATGTTGCAAATTCCTACGGAACGCCGAGAAAGTTCGTTGAGGACAAGCTGGATTCCGGGCTTGACGTGCTGCTTGACATCGAGGTCCAGGGCGCGCGCCAGATAAACGAGAAGAAGCCGGATGCCGTGAAGATATTCATTATCCCGCCCTCCCTCGCTGAGCTCCGCCGCCGTCTTGTCGGCAGAGGCACGGACACCGAGCGCGCCATCGAAGCGCGGCTCATCCGCGCGCGTCAGGAGTACGCAGAGGCCGACTTCTACGACTATATAATCATAAACGACGATCCCGACCGCGCGGCCAAGGAGCTGGCGGCGATCATGCTTACAGAGCGCTGCAAGGCCGAGGGCAGAATGCATTTTCTGCGCGAAGCGATAGAAGAGTAATATAAAATTTTAGTGCCGCATATGCGGCGGAATGGAGTAATTATTATGATGCTTTATCCCCCCATGGCCGAACTGACCAGCAAGGTCGGCAGCCGTTACCAGCTTGTTAACCTCATCGCGCGCAGAGCACGCGCCATCTCCGCGGAGGCCGAGGAGAAGCAGATACCTCTGGAGAAGAAGCCCGTCTCCATCGCCATTGACGAGGTCTATACGGGCAAGCTCAAAATAAAGAAATAATCATCATGGGGGACGATCTCAATGCCGATGCGCATGGCAAAAATCGCGGTTTCTGCCGCTACATACAGCATTGACCGTCCCTTTGACTATCTTGTGCCGGAAGCGCTGCGGGACGCTGCGCTTCCGGGGACGCGGGTGAGCCTGCCGTTCGGCAAGGGCAATCGGCGCTGCGAGGGGGTCATCCTCTCGGTCGCGGATAAGAGCGAGCGGGAGAACCTCAAATGCATAGATTCCGTGCTCGACCCCGCACCGGTATTGGACGAGGAACTGATAAAGCTCGCGTTCTTCATCCGTGACAGATTCTTCTGCACCGTGTATGACGCCGTGAAGGCGATGCTGCCGGCGGGGCTCTGGTTCACGGACGACGGGAAACGCCGCGTGAACGACAAGACCGTCGAAATGGTCAGGCTTGCGATACCGTCGGAGGATGCCGCAGCGATCGCGGAGTCGAGGCGACTCAGGTCGCCGAAACAGGCGGCGCTGCTGGAAATGCTGTGCGCATTCGAGGCGCTGCCGAGCCGTGACCTGCTGACCTATACTGGCGCGTCGAGACAGTCGTTCTCCGCGCTTATAAAGGCGGGGCTGGCCGAGACCTATGAGCGCGAGGTATACCGCCGTCCAGAGCTGCATCTCGGCGATACGGAGCCGATGCCGGAGCTGAGCGAAGAGCAGAGCGAGGTGTTCAAGGGCATAGATGTGCTTGCCGCGAGCGGCAAGGCCGGTGCGGCGCTGCTGCTCGGCGTGACCGGCAGCGGAAAGACCAGCGTCTATATCCACCTTATCGACTCATGCCTCCGCCGAGGGAAAACGGCGCTGCTGCTGGTGCCGGAGATCGCGCTGACGCCGCAGATGCTCCGCACATTCTCGTCGCATTTCGGGGACGATGTCGCCGTCATGCACAGTAGCCTTTCGCCCGCCGAGAGGTACGACGAATGGAAGCGCGTTAAAAACGGCAAAGCGCGGGTCGTTATCGGCACACGCAGCGCGGTTTTCGCGCCGCTCCGCGATCTGGGCGCGGTCATAATAGACGAGGAGCAGGAAGAGACTTATAAGTCCGAGAACAATCCACGGTATGACGCGCGCGACGTTGCAAAGTTCCGCTGCGCGCAGAATAACTGTCTGCTGCTGCTCGGCTCCGCCACGCCTGACGTCTGTACGCGCTATAACGCGCGCATCGGGCGGTACGCGTTCTTCACGCTGAAAAACCGCTATAACGATATGCGGCTTCCCGAAGTGAAGATAGTTGACATGAAGCGCGAGCTTCGCCGCGGGAACGACAGCGATATAAGCGGCTTCCTGCGGGATGAGCTTCAGCAGAATATCGAGCGCGGCGAGCAGAGCATACTGTTCATCAACCGCCGCGGCGCACATAAGCTGATAAGCTGCGGAGATTGCGGCTATACTTACAGATGCCCACGGTGCAGCGTTTCGCTCACATATCACAGCGCAAACAAGCGCCTGATGTGCCACTACTGCGGATATGTGCAGCGCGTGGACAGCGCGTGCCCCGAATGCGGCGGCGAGCTGTGCTTCATCGGCACGGGGACGCAGAACGTCGAGCAACAGCTGCACGAGCTGTTTCCGGATACGCCGGTGATGCGCGTAGATACGGATACGGTAGCGCCGGCGGGCTCGCATGAGAAGCTGTTTGAGCGCTTCAGAAACGAAAATATACCCATAATGGTGGGCACGCAGATGGTCACCAAGGGGCTGAACTTCCCGAACGTGACGCTGGTCGGCGTCATCTCGGCCGATCAGAGCCTGTACGCGGGCGATTACCGCGCAGGGGAGAGGACATTTTCTCTGATAACTCAGGTCGTCGGCCGCAGCGGCAGGGGAGACAAGCCCGGAAGAGCCGTTATACAGACCTTTACGCCTGAAAACGAGACGATCAGGTACGCGGCAGATCAGGACTACGAATCGTTCTTCGAGTCCGAGATAGAGTTGCGCCGCCTGCAGAACGCACCGCCGTTTAAAAATATATTCTCCCTGACCGTGACGGGCGTTGACGAGGAGCAGGTGGAAAAATGCTGCGCGTATCTCAGCGAGTGGCTGAGGAACATATGCAGCGGCAAACCGGAGATAGATATTCTTGGCCCCGCGCCGCTGCCGGTAGTCAGGGTCAATAACAGATACAGATACAGAATAAATGTCTGCTGCGAGTCGAACGCGTGGATCCGACGGGCACTGTCGGAGATGGTGATCGAGTGCGGCAGAGACAAAAAATTCAGAGGCGTCACCGTATACGCGGACAACGCTCCGACAGATTGAGGATAGCTATGGCACAGAGAAATATTTTGACAAAGGAACAGCCGGGGCTTTATAAGAAATCCCGCCCCGTAACGGAGTTCAACCCCCGTCTGCATCAGCTGCTTGACGATATGATCGACACGCTCTCGACCGCGAACGGCGTCGGCCTTGCCGCGCCGCAGGTTGGCGTGCTGCGCCGCGCGGTGATCGTGCTTGAGACCAACGTGCCGGAGGATGAGGACGAGTATATCATAGAGCTTATAAACCCTGAGATAATCGAGGCGTCCGGCGAGCAGGAGGGAGCCGAGGGCTGCCTGAGCGTGCCAGGAGAATTCGGCCTTGTCAAGCGCCCGATGCACGTCAAGGTGCGCGCGCAGAACCGCTTCGGCGAATGGTTCGAGGTGGAGGGCGACGGGCTGACCGCACGCTGCTTCTGCCATGAGATAGACCATCTCGAGGGCATAGTTTTCACCTCCAAGGCCGAGCGCATGCTCACCGAAGAGGAGCTTCAGAGCGGAGAATATTAAAATGCGGATAGTTTTTATGGGGACGCCGGACTTCGCGGCGGCCTCGCTGAAAAAGCTTATAGATGAAAAGCGCGACGTCGTCGGCGTTTTCACCCAGCCCGATAAGCCCAAGGGGCGCGGGATGGAGCTTGCGGCTTCGCCTGTAAAGGTGCTGGCGCTCGAAAACGGAATACCGGTCTACCAGCCGGTCAAGATGCGCGACGGGACGGCGCTTGAGATGATAAAGGCGCTGGAGCCGGATATTCTCGTCGTCGTGGCCTACGGGCGCATCCTGCCGGACGATATTCTGGCGGTGCCGGAGTACGGGGCGATAAACGTGCACGGCTCGCTTCTGCCGAAGTACCGCGGAGCCGCGCCGATACAGTGGTCCGTCCTCAACGGCGATAAGATCACCGGCGTAACGACGATGTACCTTGCCCACGACATGGATGCCGGAGACGTGATATATAAGGCCGAGACCGAGATAGGTGAATATGAGACGGCGGGCGAGCTGTTCGACCGGCTCATGGACATGGGCGCGGAGCTGCTGATCAAAACGCTTGACGATATCGAGAGCGGCACGGCGCCGCGCACCCCGCAGGATCATTCGCAGGCGACCTACGTCGGTATGCTCGACAAGTCAATCTGCCCGATAGACTGGAACAACACCCCGCGCATGGTGCTCAAGCACATATATGGGCTTCAGCCGTGGCCGGTGGCGACGATGGAGCTGGACGGCACGGTGTACCGCGTGTTCGGCGCGGAATACACCAATAACAAATGCTCCGCGGAGCCGGGAATGGTCGTTGGAGCCGATAAAAACGGCATTGAGATCGCCTGCGCGGACGGGGAGACCCTACTGATAACCGAGCTTCAGGCGCCTGGAAAGAAGCGCATGAAGGCGGCGGATTTCCTGCGCGGGCACAATATAAAGGTCAAAGGATGATAGCTTGATGACCGCTAGGGAAGCGGCGCTTACGGCGCTGGAGCGCTGCCGCAGAGACGGCGCGTGGTCCGGAAGCAGCATAGACGGCATAATAAAAAAATATGCGCTTGACCGGCGCGAGGCGGCGCTCGCTGCGCGGCTGTGTCTCGGCGTGCTGCAGAACTCGCTGCTGTGCGACTACTATATAGGCTGCTATTGCAGCACCGAGCCGAAGCGTCTGGAGCCGAAGCTGCATGATATCCTGATGCTTGGCGTGTATCAGATACTGTTCCTTGACCGCATACCCGCCCGTGCGGCTGTGAATGAGTCGGTCGCGCTGTGCAGGAAATGCGGTATGTCGCGTGCGTCAGGGCTTGCAAACGCCGTTCTGCGCAGGATTGCGGAGAACAAGAGCGCCGGAACTCTGCCGGATATCCCCAGCGAGGGCGGCGCGGAATATCTCAGCATAAAATACAGTCACCCCGAGTGGCTTGCATCGCGCATTATCAGCGAACGCGGGTATGATTTTGCCGAGGCTTTCCTCGCCTGCAATAACCGCCCCGCGCCGCTTACGATACAGGTAAACACGCTGAAGATCTCTCCGGAGGATTACCGCCGCGCGCTTCTCCGCGCGGGGATAGACTTCGAGTACGACGAGCGGCTTAGCGGCTGTTTCGTGCTATCCGGCGGGAACGTTGCGGAGCTTCCGGGCTTCGCGGAGGGGCTGTTTTACGTGCAGGATCGCGCGGCGCGCACCGCGGCGGAAATCGCTGCGCCGGAGCAGGGGATGACCGTGCTGGACGCGTGCTCCGCACCCGGCGGAAAATCCTTTGCCGCCGCGATAAGAATGCAGGGGAAGGGGAACATCCTCTCATGCGATATACATGAAAAGAAGCTGAAGCTCATCTCCGCGGGCGCGGAGCGGCTCGGCATAGATATCATCAAGACCGCCGTGATGGACGCGCGCAGGCGTGACGCGGCGCTTGAGAATAGCTTCGACGTTGTGATTGCCGACGTGCCGTGCTCGGGGCTCGGTGTCATTGCGAAGAAGCCGGAGATACGCGGTAAGACGGAGGCGGAGATATCCGCGCTTCCGGCGATACAGCGTGACATTCTGGATAATCTCTCCGCCTATGTAAAGAGGGACGGGGTGCTGCTGTATTCGACATGTACGGTGCTGCGCGCCGAAAACGAGGACGTTGTGAACGCGTTTCTTGCCGATGACGGCGAATTTGCGCCTGAGGGCTTCAATGTAGGCGGCGTATCGGAGCCGAGCGGGATGCACTGCTTCTGGCCAAATGTGGACGGTACGGACGGATTTTTTGCGGCAAAGCTTAGAAGGATAAAATGATGAAGAAGGATATACTATCCATGCTCCCGGCGGAGCTGGAATCGGAGCTTGCGGGGCTGGGCGAGCCAAAATACAGGGCAGGCCAGATATTCAAGTGGCTCTCGGAGGGAGTACGGGATTTTGACAAGATGTCGAACCTCCCGAAGGCGCTGAGAGAAAAGCTGCGCGATGGCTATGAGCTGTACGAGCCGAAGGTGCTCAGCAAGCAGGTCTCAAAGCTTGACGGGACAATAAAATATCTCTGGGAGCTGCGCGACGGCAACGCCGTGGAGACGGTCGTGATGAGCTATAAGCACGGCAACACCGTGTGCATCTCCTCGCAGGTCGGCTGCCGTCAGGGCTGCGCATTCTGCGCCTCGACCATAGGCGGCCTTGTCCGCTGCCTCGAGCCGTCGGAGATGCTGGACGAGGTGCTGTTTTCACAGCTGGATTCCGGCAAGCCGATATCTAATATCGTCCTTATGGGCATCGGCGAGCCGCTGGATAATTTCGATAACGTCATGCGTTTTCTGGAGCTTGTGAACCATCCGCAGGGGATGAATATCGGCATGCGGCACATATCGCTGTCCACCTGCGGTATCACAGAGAAGTTCGACGCGCTGGCCGAGCGTGACCTGCAGCTCACGCTGTCTGTCTCGCTGCATGCGCCGGACGATGAGACAAGGTCGAAGATCATGCCCGCGAACCGCGGGCGCGGCGTGGAGGAGCTTATGCGCTGCTGCCGCCGCTATTATGACAGGACCGGACGGCGCATATCCTTTGAATACGCGATGATAGACGGCGTGAACGACACCGAGTATCACGCCAGACTGCTTGCAAAGCGCGCGAAGGCGGTGTGCGCGCATGTGAACCTTATACCGCTCAACCATGTTGAAGAGCGCCAGTTTGCCCCCTCAACAGCGGGACATATGAAGGCGTTTATAAAAATTCTTGAGGACGAGGGCGTGAATGTCACCGTGCGGCGCAAGCTCGGCGGCGATGTGGACGCCTCCTGCGGACAGCTCCGCAGAAAAATGCAGACCCGTGAAGAGGGGTTGAACAGGGAATGAAATGTTTCGGACTGACCGACAAGGGCAGAGTCAGAAAAGACAATCAGGACAGCTTTATCATCGAGAAGTGCGAGGCGAAAAACTGCCTCATAGTCGGCCTGTGCGACGGCATGGGCGGGGCGAAGGCAGGCGGGCTTGCAAGCCAGCTTTCAAACAAGGCCTTTGTTGACTTCGTGTACGGCAAGCTCACCTCGCGCGTGGAGCGTGTGCAGAATTATAAGGACATGCTGCAGAGCGCCTGCGACGAGGCAAACGGGGTATCCTATGAATACTCCAAGTTCGACGAGGCGTACAACGGCATGGGGACGACTATCGTAGGCGGTGTTATCAAAAACAGCGGAAAAGCCCATATTATAAACGTGGGCGACAGCCGCGCCTATCACATCTCGCGCAAAAGCAGCAGCATATACCAGATAACCCGCGACCACTCTCTGGTCGAAGAGCTGGTGGAGTTCGGCGCGATAACGAAGGAGCAGGCAAAGACTCATCCCCAGCGCAACGTCATAACCCGCGCCCTCGGCTCCGAGGCGAAGGTCGAGTCTGACTACTTTGAGCTTTCTATGCGCCTCGGAGACTGCATACTCTTCTGCTCGGACGGCCTGTCGAACACCCTGTCGGATCAGGAACTGCTGGAATACGCCATGCGCTTCCCCGAGCCGGAGCTGCTGTGCAGGGAGCTTATGGACGAGGCGCTGTCGCGCGGCGCGCGGGACAACGTCACGGTTGTTGCAGTGATGAAGTAAGGGCACTGAATGGAGAATTAAATGGATACTAACGATAAGTACATCGGAAAGATGCTCGACGACCGGTATGAGATACTTGAGGTCATCGGCGAGGGCGGCATGGCCATCGTTTACAGGGCGCTCGATCACCGGCTGAACCGCGACGTCGCGGTGAAGATAATGCGTGACGAGATGGCTGCCGACGAGGAGTTCCGCCGCCGCTTCTGCACGGAATCTCACGCCGTCGCCATGCTCTCCCACCCGAATATTGTCGCGGTGTATGACGTCAGCCATAATGACAATGTGGAATACATAGTCATGGAGCTGGTGGATGGGATAACGCTCAAGCAGTATATAGAGCGCAAGGGCGTGGTCGCGTGGAAGGAAGTCGTGCATTTCACAAAGCAGATCAGCAAGGCGCTGGCGCACGCGCATGAGCGCGGCATAATCCACAGGGACATCAAGCCCCAGAACATTATGCTCCTGCGCGACGGCACCATCAAGGTCGGCGACTTCGGCATCGCCGCGCTTGAAAACGAGGTGTACGAGAATAACGGCGAGGCGATAGGCTCGATACATTATATCGCTCCCGAGCAGGCGCGCGGCGAATGCCCGGATGCGCGCAGCGACATCTATTCTCTCGGCGTTATGATGTACGAGATGCTCACAGGCGGCCTGCCGTTTACAGGCAATACGCTCGGCGAGATCGCCGTGCAGCATATGAACGCAAAGCCCGTGCCGCCGCACGAGAAAAATCCGGAGATACCGCTGGAGCTTGAGCGCATCACGCTCAAGGCCATGAGCGCGGAGCTGAGCGAGCGCTACCAGTCGGCAAATGAGCTGCTGTCCGATCTTGAAGCCTTTATCCACACGCCCGTCACGATAGACGGGGAAAGCGCGGACTATGAAAATCCGGACGTCAAGCCCGTCCGCTCCAGCACGGAACTTTCCAGAGAGCGCTATAGGCTGCGCCGCCGCCGTTCGGGCGTGGTCAGCTTCATGTCTGGCACCTTCGGGCTGCTCGTCCTCGCGGTCGCACTGTTCGCGTTTTTGTGGAACTTCTGGCTCAAGGACGTGTTTTCTCCTGCGGAGAGGATCGCGCTGCCGAACTTTGAAGGCAGCAACTATGAGTCGATAATCAACAACACCGAGCTCAGTTCGATGTATAAGTTCAATGTCATATACATCTCCGACGATTCGGTCGAGCCGGGCATCGTCATCTCGCAGTCACCCGCGGCAGGGCGCAGCATGATGGTCACGCCGTCCGGTATCGAGGTCGACCTCACCGTGAACGCCGGAGTGAGCCTCACGAGCGTACCGGACGTTCTGAACACAGATTACCGCGATGCCATGCGCAATCTGCGCGCGGCGGGCTTCAATGTCGAGATCGAAAACGCCGCGTCCGACAGCTACACCAAGGACTATGTCATCGCTACAAGCCCCGTGGCAGGGGAGCAGCTGAGCAGCGGCTCGACCGTGTATATCACCGTCAGCGCAGGACCGGAGATACAGTACGTCTCCATGCCGAACCTTGTGGGCAGCACGGAGGACAGCGCGATATCCCGCATTGAGAGCAGCAATCTAAGCTACGGCGGCTCCGACCGCGTCGTGAGCGACTATGAGGCGGGGACGGTCATCGACCAGAGCATCAGCTCCTCCGAGAGCGTGGCGGAGCACACGAAGGTGTACCTCACCGTATCCTCCGGACCGCAGGGCTAAGGCATGACGGACGGAGTAATAGTCAAGGCCCTGAGCGGGTTTTATTATGTTGAGACCGAGGGAAAGCTGCTCGAATGCAAGGCGCGCGGCAAATTCCGGCTGGACGGGACTTCACCGCTGGTGGGCGACAGGGTCAGCTGCAGTCTCGACGCGAACGGGAAAGGCCGCATCGACCATGTGGAGCTGCGGCGGAACTGGTTCATCCGCCCCGCGGTTGCGAACGTCGATATGCTTGTGTTCGTCGCGGCGAATACCAATCCGGTTACTGACCCGTTCCTTATCGACCGCGTCTCGGTCATTGCCGCGGAAGCCGATTGCGAGCTTGTCATCTGCGTGAACAAAACGGATATCGACGCCGGAGACGAGCTGTTTGACGTCTTTACCGCCGCGGGCTTCCCCGTTGTACGCACGAGCGCCGTGACTGGCGAGGGCATGGACGAGCTTCGCGGCCTGCTGTGCGGCAAGATATCTGCGTTTACGGGCAATTCCGGCGTCGGCAAATCGAGCATACTCAACGCTCTGATACCCGGCGCGAATATCCAGACCGCCGAGGTGAGCGAACGGCTCGGCCGCGGCAAGCACACGACGCGCCATGTGGAGCTGTATGAGCTTGAGAGCGGCAGCTACATCGCGGATACGCCGGGCTTCGCCTCCTTCGAGGTGGAGATGATGTGCACGATACCAAAGGAGCGCCTGCAGTTCGATTTTCCGGACTTCGATAAATACATAGGCTCCTGCCGCTTCGGCGACTGCGCGCATCTGAAGGAACCCGGCTGTGCGGTCACTCAGGCGGTGGCCGCAGGCGAGATCGGCCAGAGCCGCTACCGCTCGTACACACGCCTGTATGAGATGTGCGCCCAGCATAAATTCTGGGAAAAATGAGATATAAGAGTATATTGTGCCGCCCCGCGCGTATAATGTCAGGAAGACAATTATACGTGGGGGGCGGTTTTTTGAATTGCAGAGGGAAGGGCTTCTGGGGGCTGCTTGCGATAATACTGGGGCTGGTCATAATTCTTTCGCTGCTCTTGCCCTCGGAGTTCTGGTGGATAGTTGCGGCGGGGGCGCTTATCTGGGGCGGAGTGTGTCTTATGAAGAGATGCTGAAAGGGGTATGGAATGAAAATATTCGTTATCAGGCTGCCGAAATTCCTGTCGAGATTCATAGCACGCATAAGCAAACGGTGATACCGCGCGGCTCCGGCGCATAGATTGTACAAACTGCGTCAAGGAGAGAGCTGAAATGGAACTTTGCTTTGAAAAGAAGAGCACAAATATATTCGCCGGTAGACTCCATATGGTCAAGAGCAGCGCCGAAACCGTGGAGGCCGTCGTACCGGACACGAATGACGACATAGCGCGCGTTGCGTCGCTCCAGACGATGCTGCTGCTGAAGGGCAAGGACATCTCTGCCCGCGGCATAACGGTGACGGGTGAGGCGCGGGCGTGGCTGCTGTATATCACGGAGGGCGGCACGGTGCAGTCGGTGCAGCTAGCGCGCGAATTCAGCATCGAATATGAGAGCGACGCTGTGCTGGATGAAAAGCTCACGCATGTGGCCCTAAGCGTCAACGCCGCGGAGACGCGCGTCCTGAACCCGCGCAAGGTCGCCGTGACCTTCGAGATATGCGGCGAGCTGTGGGCGTATTCGCGCGAGGAGCTGTGCGTCTCGGCAAGTGCCGGTGATACGCCGTGCCGGGTGTACGCAAAGCAGGAGCGGTGCTCCGCAACGCCGGTGATCGCCGTGACGGAGAAGACCTTTGTCCTAACGGAGCAGTTCGCGTTTGCGGACAGCAAGCCGCAGCCTGCCGCGCTGCTGTCGCAGAACATAGAGTATGAGCTGGCGGAGATAAACGTCATCTCCGGCCGCGCCGTGGTGAAGGGCAACGTGCGCCTGAAGCTGTGCTATGCGTCCGATGGGGCGGATTATCCCGTCACGGCGGAGTTTTCAAGCCCGTTTTCGCAGCTTATCGACGTGCCGGACACCGATACCTCCGGCTGCGCGGCGCGGGTCGAGATAAACGGCGCGTACCTGAACATAATCGACACCATCAATGGCACCAAGGCCGTCGATGTGGAGCTGCACTGCCTGACGGAGCTGGTCTGCTTCGGCAGGGAAGAGGTGCAGTATATCTCCGACATGTACTGCAACACGGCGGCGCTCACGCCTAGAATGGGGAAGCTCAGCATTCCGTCAGACTGCGAGCTGCGTCGGGTGTCGCTGAGCTTCAGCGAGAGCATCGAAGCGCCTGAGGACTGCGCGGATGTGCTGGCGGCGTTCACGCAGATATGCCGCTGCGCCGTGTCCGGCGCGACGCTCAGCGCGCAGTGCCTCGCCGATATCATATACCGCAGCGAGAGCGGGGGAATCTCCGTCATGAAGCGCACCTTCAGCCTAGAGGGGGACTGCCCGGATGGCGTGAGCAGCGTTTTGAACGTTCGCGTCGCCGAGACGAAGCTATACCCCGCCGCGGGCAGCATTTCCGTTGCGCTGAACGTGGAAGCTGTGTGCCTGTGCGCCGGGAGCAGGGAGGTGGACGCCGTGCTGTCGGCAGAGCTTTCGGACGAGACGGAGACGGACTGTGCGGCGTACCCGTCGGTGACGCTTGTGCGGATGGAGGGCGAATCGCTCTGGCAGCTTGCGAAGAGCTATCACTCCAGCGAGGAGGCGATCATCGGGCTTAACGGCGCGGACTGCGCCGAAAACGGAGCACTGCTGCTGATACCCAAGACGAAATAGCGGCGGTTTTCCGAGCCGGCGTATTTTTTGCCCGTCCGCGCCGTAATTAGCCCTTGTCATAATGGCTGATTTGTGGTAAAATATCTGTCGTAAATCGTGTTGTTTTCTTTAACATACATAAGAGGAGCGAATTTTTATGTCCGGACATTCCAAATGGCACAACATACAGAAGACGAAAGGCGCGGCTGACGCGAAGCGTGCACAGGCTTTCACCAAGATTGCCCGTGAAATGATCGTCGCGGTCAAGGAAGGCGGCGGCGGAGACCCGCGCAGCAATTCCAAGCTTGCTGCCGTTATCGCCAAGGCGAAAGCGGCCAATATGCCTAACGACAATATCAAGCGCACTATTGACAAGGCGCTTGGCGCAGGCAATACCGAGAACTATGAGAAGATAGTCTACGAAGGCTACGGCCCCTGCGGCGTTGCCGTCATCGTCGAGACTATGACCGATAACCGCAACCGCACCGCCGGTGAGATCCGTCACTACTTCGATAAGTACGGCGGAAACATGGGCGCGGCCAACTGTGTCTCCTGGTCCTTCGATAAGAAGGGTGTCATTGTTATTGACAACGAGGACGAGGAGCTTGACGAGGATACCGTTATGATGGATGCGCTCGAAGCCGGTGCCGCCGATTTCGAGTCCGACGGCGACGTTATGACCGTCTATACCGGTGTTGACGACGTCGCAACGGTTGCCGACGCGCTGACCGCGGCGGGCTACAAGCTGCTCTCCGCTCAGGTCGAGATGCTGCCCCAGAACGGCTACATCAAGCTCACCAATGAAGACGATGTCAAGAACATGCAGAAGATGCTCGACATGTTCGAGGATAACGACGATGTCCAGAATGTCTGGCATAACTGGGAAGACGCTGAATAATAGCCTTGCGTTTAGTCGTGACATACATGAAAACAGGGTGATCGGTTTAATAACCGAACACCCTGTTTTGTGATTATAATATAATTTTTGATTTGGGGATAAGTTATGTATCTACATGAATTTGATTGAATTTACAAAAAAACTACTGTATTTTCCCGTGCAGTTATGCTATTATACAAATATATGCAGCCCAATAAGCGAGGATATCTAAAGTAAAGCGTAATACATGACCTGATATTTCCTGCTTTTAAATGAACTGCGCTAAACGGAGTTAGTTATGTCCTTGATACATAATTGCGACTGCAAATTTGTGAAAAAGGAGAGAAAACATGAAAAAGAAAACTATAGCCTTTATGTTGGTGGCTGTTATTGTCATGTCTTTAACTGGATGCAAAAATGACGATTACAAAAAAGCTGTTGAATTACAGGAGGCTGGCGACTATCAGACAGCACTGGAATTGTACGAAAACATCGAAGATTACGAAAGCTATAAAGATACTGTTGAGCGTATAGAGACTTGTAAGGCAATGCTAGAAGCAATTGAAAGTTTTAATGCTGCCAAAAGTTCTGCTGAACAAAAAAATAGCGAACTAGATGTAGCTATTTCTGCGGCGGCAACCCTAGTGGCAGAGGGGAAACCAGCTTTGGATCAAGCTTTAATCCCTGCATTAGAAACCGCTATTTCTGAGGCAAAGGCTGCTAAACAAACAATCATGGAACAACCTGCGACTGAAGCCGAGATAGTAGGTGCAGTGCAACAACTGGAATCTATTGATTACGGGAGCGTGTTATCAAATCTTGACGAGAAAAAATTGGCACTTGAAAAGAGTATAAAACAATATGCATTAGTTGACGCTCCTACAGAAGCCTATGTCATTAAATGTTTGAAGAAGGTTGAAAATATCATTGATATTTCAGCCGCTACAGAAGACAACGATCCAAATAAAAATTTGAATAAAGCTGGCGGCTATACCGCTCAGGTTTTCTTTTCTAGCGATTTAGTTAACCAGAGTGAAGTGTATGGTACCACTATCATTGAGAAAGGAACTGCTGCAGGAGGAAGCATAGAGGTTTATTCTAATGTTGAAGACGCAAATTCCCGCAATGAGTATCTTGCTGCCTTTGATGGGGGATTTTTTGCATCTGGGTCTCATACCGTTATAGGGACAGTAGTGGTACGTACATCCGATGAACTAACGGCTTCTCAGCAGAAAACTTTAGAAGCAAACATTATCGCGGCTCTTACAGAAATAGTTGAATAAGGAGAGCAGGTAAATGGGGATATTTGGCTTGAAGTGAGACAAAAAGAGAATTTCCAAACTGGAGCAAGAAAATAAAGAAAATATCCAACGTATTCAGCAACTAGAAAGTTTGTGTGAAGAAAAAGATTCGTATTTTATGGAGCTGATGTCAGATGGTCTGAGGCATGGTAGTTCTCTTGCTGCGAAACATATGTCTGATAGGAAGAAATATAAACAAGGCAAATAAATTTACAGGGCAGTCACGCTATTTGCGATGACTGCTCTGTAAATTTACATATTCTGAAATCTTAAAGAAAGGCTTCGTCTTTGCATATATCACGTATCATTGCTGTTCCTCCCGTCGCCCGGCTGTGGGGCGAAGTATTGCTTTTGAGCGAGCTCAAACTGGTGGTTGAAAGCTTCCGCCGCGCAGACGGCGAGCGCGGAGTCGGGCTGCATCATATCAAAGGCGTGCATGTCCGTGTGATACACGTCCAGCTCCGCCGGAATGCCGGCATTGCGCAGATGCTCAAAATAGCTGACGGTCTCGGCGTAGAACGGCTCGCCGTCGCCGACAAAGGAATATGCGGGCGGCAGACCTGAGAAATCCTCCAGCCGCGCCGGAGCGGCGTAAGGCGTGAGCTGCGCGCGGTCAGTCCCGCGCAGATAGAGCCGCCATGCGAGATGGTTGCGTCGGGTGTTCCAGACGCGGCCGTGGTTATCTCGCGATGACTCGGTGTCGCGGTCGTCAAGCATCGGGTAGAGCGGCATCTGAAAGGCGACGCTGACCTCGCCGCTGTCCCGCGCGCGGATGCACACGGCGGCGCACAGCCCGCCGCCCGCGCTCTCGCCGCCGACCATGAGTTGATCGCTCCTGACGCCGAGTGCGGCCGCATTCTCCTTTAGATAAATAAGCGCCGCATAGCAGTCGTCCAGCGCCGCCGGATACGGCGAGAGGGGAGCGAGCCGGTATCCCGGAGACAGCACCACCGCGCCGAACTTCTTCACCAGATCAACGGCGCGCGACATGTGCACCATTTCCTTCATCCCGGCGATGTATCCGCCGCCGTGGATCCACAGCACCCCAGTCGCGTCCGCGGGCGCGGTGCGCGGCGAGAGAACCAGCGCGGGAATACTTCCGTGCGGGGTGGGTATGCGTATTTTCCGGACGCGGACGTCCTTATCAGGCAGCATCGACCGCATGGCGCTCACCCGTTTCTGCGCTGATAGTCCGTGCCCCACGCGACCATGGAGTCGAGTATCTGCTTCAGACTGTATCCGGTCTCGGTCAGCGTGTACTCCACGCGCGGGGGCACCTCGGCGTACACCTTGCGGGTGAGCAGCCCCTTGTCTTCCATATCGCGCAGCTGCGCGGTCAGCACCTTCTGCGATACCGTGCCGATGGACTTTTTCAGCTCGCCGAATCGCTTCGTGCCCTCCATCAGGTCGCGCAGTATCAGAACCTTCCATTTGTCGCCGATGAGCATCAGCGTGGTTTCCACCGGGCATGCGGGCAATTCCATAGATTTATCCTCCAATAGTATCCTTTAGGTAACTACGACACAATATTGTGCTTACTTTACTAAATGGCTTTACAGCGCTATGATAATACCGCCGAGAGTAAAAAGCAAGCTTTAGGAACACAAATTCATCAAAAACCGTTTTGGAGGTATTTATCATGAACAAAGTCGTAGAATTTCTGAATGCCAATCCTGTGCAGTATCTGGCCACTGTCGGCCGTGACGGCAAGGCCAAGTGCCGTCCTTTCATGTTCGCCGGTGAGCTGGACGGCAAGATGTGGTTCTGCACCAACAACCAGAAAGAGGTTTACAAGGACATGCAGGAAAATCCCTATGTGGAGCTGTCCGTCTCCAGCCCAAAGTACGCGTGGATCCGCCTGCACGGCAAGGCCGTATTCGAGAACAACATGGCCGCAAAGGAAATGTGCATCCAGAACCCCATCGTGAAAAGCCAGTACGGCGAGGCCACGAACCCCATCTTTGCGGTGTTCTATCTCGAGGATGCCCATGGCCTGATCGCCGACTTCTCCGGCAATCCTCCCTACGAATTCTGATTGCCGTTCGCGCGGAAACATGATATCATCAAGCGGAGGTGATCGCCATGACGCAGGCGGAGCGGCGGCTGTTTTTAATACGGTCGCTGATGAACGAAAAAACGGAATATGCCGATCTTGGCGTCCCGCGGGATGCCGACGGGCAGCGGCAGCTCCTGCGCGGGCTGATAAACGTCAGGCTGCCTGCGCCTGCGGATGAGGAGTTTCTGGCGGTGCAGGACGCGTATCTGCAGAGGATGAGCGGTTCGAGCGGTATTTTTCGGATTTTGCGGAGAAATACGGCATTGGCGACATGTATTCCGGCGGGTTCTACCCGTTCCCGACGCGGGAGGAGTTCTGGGCGTATTGGAGCCGCATATCTTTATCAACCGCTATCAGGACGCGCCGAAGCCGGTGTATGACGAGCTGCTGGAGCTGGTGCGGGACAAGGACTATTTCGTCATCACGACGAACGTTGACCACTGCTTTCAGGAGGCCGGATTTGACAAAAAGCGTCTGTTCTACACGCAGGGTGACTACGGCCTGTTCCAGTGCAGCAAGCCCTGCTGTCAGGAGACCTTTGATAACGAGGCCGTGATCCGAGAGATGCTCGAGCGGCAAGAGAATATGCGGGCTCCTGCGGAGCTTATCCCTACCTGCCCGCACTGCGGCCGGCCGCTGACGCTGAATCTGCGCTGTGACGACAGCTTTGTCGAGGACGAGGGCTGGCATCGCGCGGCGGAGCGGTATGAGAATTTCCTGCGCACACGCGGCGGACAGCGTGTCCTCTTCATGGAACTGGGCGTGGGTTACAACACGCCGGTCATTATAAAATACCCGTTCCGGCACATGACGGCGAAGAACCCCAACGCGGTCTATGCCTGCGTCAATCTTGACGGCGCCGACTCCATGCGGGGAATAGAGGAGCGGTCGATACTGATAGAAGCGGACATCGGCGACGTGGTGCGCCGTCTGCGGGAAGCGTAATGCAGCAGACAAATTGAGAACCCCACCGGAAAGTGAGCCGAACTTTCCGGTGGGGGTTATTTGTTATGTTCTGCTGAGGAGCACTACGCGTCTTTTTATCGGAATTTTGCCGAGCTCATAGCCGTGGCCGCACGGCTCGATTATTGCAGTAAATCGTCCTTGCTTTGTTCGTCTGGCTCGATGCCCTTTTGCTTCTTGATACTCAACGCCCCAGCCAGAAGCCCAAATGCCATGGCGAGCATCAGTGCTGCGTAGAGCCACCGATGTATAAAAGCCATAATGCAGCCTACAAGCAGCATCATCACGCCCGCTAGGGTCAATAATCTTGTATTTGAATACATGTTGTTATCTCACCTCACTCTCCATACCTAGACTTGTGTTCCATATCAATTGTATATCCATATTATCACATACAAGAATACCAAGCAACGGCAATTTTCGCGGTATTGAGGGAATTGAATATGTAGCGCGTGGCGGATATGTGCAGCAGGGCTGTGCCGCTGAGGGAAATAGCGGTGCAATGAGGAAGCCGCGCGGAAAAAAAGATTGCACTTTCTGCAGTGTTAATGTATAATATATAAGTCAGGATAAAGGTAAGGCCACTGACATATGCCGTTTGAATCGGCAGAAACTTCACAACCGGGTGTAGCGCAGTTGGTAGCGCGGGTGGTTTGGGAGAATACGCCCAGCCGGATAAAAAACTCAATAACCGGGTGTAGCGCAGTTGGTAGCGCGCCTGCTTTGGGAGTGCGTAGACCCTATCCATGAACTGTTTGGACAAAAGCCCGCAAAGCCTTGCGGCACGGGCAATAGCGGGTTTTTCCCCGATTGCCGAAAACGGCATAAAAGCAGCTTTGACCACATAAATGACCACAGACAGAAAAAACTTTATTTTTACCGTTCGCCGTGGTATCATGGCAGAAATTGAATATCCGGGTATAGCGAAGTTGGTATCGCGCCTGGTTTGGGACCAGGAGACCGTGCGTTCGAGCCGCACTACTCGGACCAAAATCCCTCTGAAATCGTTGATTTCAGAGGGATTTTTCTTATTCTTTGTCTATTGCGGCGCAAAATTTGAGAAAGCGGAAAAACACTCTGCAATAGCATTGATTTGTACGTGATTCTCATGTATAATATTTTAATTCTAAGATTTTTGGAGGTTAGGAATGAAATACTATGCTGTAAAAGTCGGAAACAATCCTGGCCTTTTTGATAACTGGGCCGAATGTCAAGAGTCTATAAAAGGCTTTTCTGGCGCTGTTTATAAGTCGTTTAACTCTAAAGAAGAGGCAGAGGCTTTTTTAAGTGATAGAGATATTTGGGGCGAACAGATTGCAGCAGATATTGAACAGGGCTATTTAGTAGCGTTTTGCGACGGTAGTTTTGATAAAGAGCTTAATCGATACTCTTATGGCGTAATAATTATAGGCGGCGACCATACAGAAACTCCGCTCTGTGGCTATGGATCAAATCCCAAATATATCGTGAGCAATAATATTATTGGTGAAATATTTGGTGTAATCAACGCTCTGGATTGGGCTGTATCGAACGGCTATGAAAAGATAAAGATTTACCATGACTACGAAGGATTGAGCAAATGGTTGTCCGGGGAATGGAATGCTGGAACTGATGCTTCTAAAATGTATACTTCACTTTACCACACCAAATTTGAGGGTGTAATAGATGTAGTCTTTGAAAAAGTAAAAGGCCATAGTAATAATCCTTACAATGACAAAGCTGATGCTCTGGCTAAATCTGCATTGGTTGACAGAACACGAATGGCTATCCAGGGGGACCATTGGTTTGTCCTTCCTTATTTTAAGGAGAGCGACTTCAAGGCTTTAACAGAGTTGGTGAGCGAGGCAATTCCTGGAGTGTCCATTGACAAAAAAGAATACGGAACAAAATTTGTCTATAGATTAGAATATGAACACAAAAAAGTTGTTGTTTCACTTTTTAAATCCAAGAATCAAAAAGTCTTGATTCAAGGTGAAAATTCTCTCCTTTTCCAAATTGTCGTATCAATTGTAACCGAACTGGATGGCAATGCTAAAATTGAGCCGATTTTAAGTAGTGCATACAGAACCACCATCGATTCTAAAAAGATTGATACAGCTTTTGAAACTATTTATCCAAGCTTTCCTGCAGATTATCCAGATAATATCAAACGTCTTATCCGTCAGGCGCTTATTAATCTGAATTATTATGTGGAAAGTGAAGAATACTCACAGTATGCCTTCCCTGCGCTTCGTGCGTTAGAAGGACACATGAAGTATTTAATTACAAAGGCTGGTGGCACCGTAGGGCGGTGGTTCTCAGGTTTTAACAAAGATGCTGTTACTGGAGATTATATCTATACTGCTTCACTTACAGATACGCGACAGAAATCTCAAATCGAAAAGTGCTATAATTATTACAAAGCAGTCCGTGACACAGTTTTTCACTTTGGCGATATTATGGGAAGCACCGACTCTACCCGTATGTTAGAAACAAAAGCTGAAGCGGATGAAATTATCACAAAATGCTTTAGTCTGATTGGGGAACTATAACCAAGAAAGGAGGAGTCCTCATGAAAGAATATGCGCTTAGCACATCATGTGGCAAGGATTATGACGGATTCCTTCTGTGCTTAACTTTTGAAAGTGTTCTCAATTACTTGGATAGTATCAAGGCCGAACCACTGATTTCAAGTAGCAAGGGAATTTTATTAATTGATCAATTATTAGTAAGTGGCAATGGTAAAAACAGATTTTTCTCTTGTCTATTTGACCATGGTGAAATTAATCTATCAACCGCACAGACTGTTCTTCCAGCTGATTATTACAGGAAACTGGCAACACAATTATTACGAGATAATATCCCTCGACTAAAATACTCTATATTAACAGACCAGCAAAAGGAATCCATTAGAAAGGGCATTTCTTTATAGCTCCCAAAGTCTATTCCGTTTTCAAAGAACACACAACTTCATATATGCAAAGACTTTCACATACAGGGGTACCGCTTCCGCAGTACCCCTATTAGTGATTCTTTTTATCTACTTCCCTTATCCTTCTTTATTTTCCCCCCTTCTTCCCATCCGTGGGCTGCGGCGGCAGCGTCCCCTCCGCCTTTCGCTTCTTCAGCTCCGCCAGTTCAGCTTTCATCTGCACGATCAGCACCTTCAACTTCTCCTCGCACTCCTCACGGGTGTGGGCGTAGACGTTGCGGGAGTGCTTCTTGCCGTCTATCCACATAGGCGAGTAGCGGCCTTCGAAGAGATGGTCGTTGATCTCACTGACGCAGCCAGTGCCGGATCTGCGCTTGCGGCCCACGTAGGGCTTGAAATCGGTCATACACGGCTTTTCCGCCTGGGCCGGGGCAGTTTCCTGCCCCGGCTCTGAAGCGTCCTCCTGCGGCGCTGCTTTGCCGATGCCGCGGTCAATGTTGGCGGCGGCCGTGAGCCGCATGTCGTCGGTGATGTGGGTATAGATGTCCAGCGTGGTGGCCGCCGACACATGACCCAGCATGGCGGAGAGTGTTTTTACATCCATGCCGTTCTCCAGTGCCAGCGTTGCGAAGGTGTGCCCTTACGGTATAATTACGACAAACCGGAAAAGCCCCGTATATCAAGGGTTTTCGGTTATCTGGCAAGGTTTTTCATCCTTTTCCAAACCGAAAAATCGAGCCGCGAAGTAGTTATATCGTAGGGGGTGTTATAGTAACGACAAAAACTAAATACTGTTTGGGCGGGCTGTCAGCCCGTCCAACAAATCAGGACATTTCGATGAACTCATTTTTGCTCTGGCAGTTGTCGGCGGCGTACCACTGCTCGATTCTTCTTCTGGTTTCCGGCTGCATCCGGAATGCAATACGATCTCTGGTTTCTTTACTCATTCAATCCCTCCTTTTTGCTGTAAGACATCCTTGAAAAGCCTTGCAACACGGGGCTTTTCGGGGAAGCTGACGCCCTCGGTGCTTATTTCGCCTCTCAAAGACGCCAGCTTCAAGCTCCCGAAACTGCCTGCACTGCGGGCAGAAGTGGCGGCTGCGGCGGCGCTTGCGACGCCATGCCTTTATCCTGCTTTTTCTTTCGTCCTGCAAAAGTCTGCCGAAAACGGCTCACATCCGGATTCAATCCTCTGGCTGGGACTGGGACTCGCTTCCTCCCGGAAAGGCGCACACAAGGCGTTCTGACGGCCCTGGGCGTTGGACTTTTCGAGGAGCTGCGCCGCACGATAGCGGGCGGTAGCCTCCTCTGCCTGCCGGAACTGCCGCTCATAGAACGCTTCGAGTACACCCGGGATAGGACGAATGGTGTAGAGCAGATTCCCGTTCAGCGGTTTTCCGTCTTTGCTCTGCATGATGGTCGGCTCCGTGAAGATGAGACCTTTCTCCTCCAGCTGCCGCACGTACTTTGCCACCGTATTTTCACTCATGCCGATCGCATGACCGATGGTTTTGTAACTGGGGTAGCACTGGTAGGTCTTACGATTCTCGCACCGGAGCAGATAGGTGTAGAGTGAGATCTCCCGGTAATCCAGACCAATGCTGAATATCTCGTTGGGCACCATAAAATAGTTTTTCTCTGCGCTGCGCTTGGGCCATTTGTTGTAACTCAATTCATACCTCCTGTGTTGTTGTAGACTTCTGCGGCACTCACACAGGGAGCGTGCGGAAAATTTTCATTGCTTTTCCGCTGCCCGTTTGCTATACTTTGGTTAGTTGATTTGCGCGTACCTGCGTGTGCGCCGAGCCGCCGGACTGTTGCCGCAGTCACGGCGGTTTTTGTTTTGCGGTCGTACGGGTGTGCATTCCTCCGCCGCTTTGCAGCTGAGTCTTTTACTTTCATCTGTAAACTATCTTTTTCGCCTCCTCCGTGTTAGAATAAAAAAAGACCATGCTCCCGGGAGCACGGCCAGAGATGGAATGACCTTCCGAGCGAATCGCCGTATGGCGGAGAGCACTCATGCTCTCATAGCTGCTCTGTCGAAGATCATGTGGATTCGTCGGCGCGGATACCGTGCCGTACCGAACCAGAGGCAACCTCACCCGGGTGAAATTGTCCTTCTACTATTACTTAGAGAAAAATCGCAAAATCGGAAGGTCCCAAATTGTAAACTTTTTGTAAATGCAGAAAGGGCGGTGAGCTCATGTCCTTCAAGGATACCCAGTCTTATAAAGAGCTTCAGGCGGATTGGCGCTGGATACACTCCATGGACCCGGAAGCTGCCGCTGCCGCTGACCAGTGGGTGAAGGAGCATCCGGAGGAGTGGAAGGAGCTGGAGCACATGCTCTACTACAGCGAGGCCAACTTCCACAAGCGAGTTGCGCCGGACACTCTGGAAGATGTGGATATCAAACAGCCCCGATCTTACAATCCGGAAGCGTTCCTGCCGGAGGAAGTACGCAATGCGATTTACAATGACAGACGTTGGTTTGACCGAAGCAAGTATCTGCCGGAGGGTTCTGATGAAGATCCCTTCATGTATTTGGACACCCAAATCTATGACGCCCTGCATGCACTGACCGAACT
>ERZ824473.155-NODE-155-length-134407-cov-12.986468_pt1 | contig 134407 bp, 108 predicted proteins | sample MGYA00519874_ERZ824473 | MGnify/ENA primary metagenome ERZ824473 (study PRJEB31778, sample SAMEA3449151) | human gut metagenome | biome: human gut; feature: human-associated habitat; material: faeces | place: United Kingdom | collected 2010/2012 ...
AAATCACCGTTTCGTTGGGACTGTCCAAACGTTTCAGCGTAGAGGATATGGAAGAACTGTATGCCGGCGTCCGCCTTGCCTGTGAGGAATATGGCGTGGATATTGTGGGCGGCGACACGTCTTCTTCTTATACGGGGCTTACAATCAGCATCACTTGCATTGGAGAAGGTGAAAAAGGAAAGGTCGTTTATCGCAACGGCGCCAAAGAGACTGACCTTATCTGCGTTTCCGGTGACTTAGGTGCAGCTTATATGGGTCTGCAACTGCTGGAACGTGAAAAGAGCGTCCTAAAAGGTGGCGACAAAGATTTACAACCTGATTTCGCAGGCAAAGAGTATCTGCTGGAACGGCAACTGAAACCGGAAGCCCGTCGCGATATTATTCAGAAATTGGCTAAAGAAGGTATTCAGCCTACTTCCATGATGGACGTTTCCGACGGATTATCTTCGGAATTACTGCATATCTGCACGCAAAGCAAGGTCGGTTGCCGCATTTATGAGGAGCATATCCCTATCGACTACCAAACTGCTGTTATGGCAGAGGAATTCAATATGAACCTGACGACTTGTGCCCTCAACGGCGGCGAGGATTACGAACTTCTGTTCACCGTACCTATTGCCGACCATGAGAAAGTGTCTGACATGGAAGGCATCAAGCTGATAGGTCATATCACTAAACCGGAATTAGGTTGTGCCCTTATCACCCGCGACGGACAGGAATTTGAGTTGAAAGCACAAGGCTGGAACCCGCTTAAAGAGGAATCCGCTACTTCCGAGGTGACAGAGGATATGGAAGATTCTAAAGAATAGAACTGAAAAGCAAAGGGTAGAGCTGAAAAGCCGAGTAAAAAACGGACAAACAATGTTCTTACAAAGTTTTTCAGTATTTTTTCTAAAATAAAAAACGCTGATACTTAGCCACGTAGCCAATTATCAGCGTTTTTTATCTCTTAACCTCTTGCATAGTCCAAAACTTTCACTACCTTTGCAACCGCAAAAGAGATAGAAATGGTGCCATAGCTCAGTTGGTAGAGCAAAGGACTGAAAATCCTTGTGTCCCCGGTTCGATTCCTGGTGGCACCACTTAAAAATAAGAACAAAACGTTGTAAATGAATAATTTACAGCGTTTTTTATTTATCCTCGGTAAAACATTTATAGAAAGTTTTGGGATTCTACTTTTTTATACAAATAAAAGAGAATCAAATCTTCACCCACTAAATAAATCACTAACTTTGTATCGCCATTACAAAAATCTATGCTGAATACTGAAAAGCCTGCACTTGATTAACAAAATAGTATATAGAATTCCGCGTATACATAAATCCATAAAGGATACTAATGTATCCGAATCAGAGTTTCATACAGAGGAAATACTTACAGCAGTGTTCAAAAAAGGTACAGTATCAAAAATGAAGTTATAAATGATACTGTAAATGATACCATAAACTCAAAAGAACAGGAAGTCCTAAATATCATCAAGCAGTATCCTAAATTTAATCCGTCCAAAATAACAAAGCTAATAGGAAAGAGTATCTCTGCTACAAAACGTTACTGTAATACTCTAATTAAATTATCGCTATTCAAATAAAAGTTCTTTTACGTGTAAAATAAGTTTTTTAATTTTAATCATCTAATAAATGCAAACTATTTACACTCCATATAATAGCTTGATAGAAAAATCTTTTCTGTATTAATAGCTAATCTATAACTTATGAACATAACACAAAGTAATCTATCATCTGAAAAATAAAAATTGAACAATACAAATATTTATCAATATTCTTTCATAAAAATATTCTTAAAGTCTTATCTTTGTAAAGATATACATTTTTACAAAACCTATAAATTACATTATGGAAAACATTAAAGATATACTATTTGAGTTAAGGCATAAAGAAAAGAAAATATCAGATATAGTTAGATTTCTAAGTATCAGATGTGATGATACCCCCAACTATTCTCTATTAATGGGGGCTGGATGTTCTATTACTTCAGGAATAAAATCAGGAACTCAATTAATAAATGATTGGAAAAAGGAAATTATTGAATATGCCGATGATTATGACACTAGTATCACCCCTGATGAATATTTCGAAAAACAAAATTGGTTTGATGAAAGAAATCCATACTCCTCTCTCTTTGAAAAACGATATGATTTACAACGCCAAAGAAGGGCCTTTGTTGAAAATGAAGTTGCTAATAAAAATCCTTCAATAGGATATGCATATTTAGTAAAACTTATCGAGAATAACTATTTTAACGCTATATTTACAACTAATTTTGATGATTTATTAAATGAAGCTTTCTATAGATTTTCTAATGTACGCCCTGTCGTATGCGCTCATGACTCTGCCATAACAAGTATAACAGTAACTTCTAAACGTCCCAAAATAATCAAATTACATGGAGATTATTTATTTGAGGATATAAAAAGCACTCTAAGAGAAACTGAATCTTTAGAAGGAAATATGAAAAATAAATTTATTGAATTCTCAAAAGATTATGGATTAATTGTTGTAGGATATGCAGGCAATGACCGATCCATTATGGACATATTATCATTCCTCTTAAAAAAAGAAGAATTTTTCAAAAATGGTATATATTGGTGCATTAGAAAGGGAGATGAATGTATTTCAGACGATTTAAAAAAATTATTATGGAAAGACAAAGTATATTTCGTTCAAATAGATGGATTTGATGAATTAATGGCTGAACTAAACAAACGTCTAAACAAAGGTGTATTACCTATTGATAATGCAATTTTAAGTAGTGAACATCAAATAAAACTAATAAAAAGTTTAACATCAAATGAATATGTAGCAAAATCTAACTCGCAAATAATTCAAGAAGATTCTAAAAGGCTAAAGAAAATGGTCAGTCATAATATCTTCGAAGATTTTTTTAAGCACGTTGATATAAAAAAAGAAAGAAAGAAAAATAACACTACTAAAAAAGATAATTCACCACTAATAAAAGATGAAGAAAAAAAAGCCTTAAATAAAATTAGAATTTTATTTATGGAAGATGAAATAGAAGAAGCTTTAAAATTAATCGATGAACAAAATCTTGAAAAAATAGAAAATATAAGATTCAAAACTGAATTATTAGAAATGAAATTATCTATACTTCACGATATGAATCTTGAGAATAGTATCCAATATAAATCAACAATAGATTTACTTATTGCAATTAATCCTAATACGGAAATGTATTATTTAGATGCAGTAAATTCATTTCCTTGTATAAAAGACAAAATAGAATATATAAACAAAGCAATATCAATATATCCTACAGATTATAGCTTATATAGGAAAAAAGGAGATTTCATGGTTGACTATTATAACTCTTTAGTAAAAAAAGAAGAATCTGACATAACAGTGGAATCAATAACAGAGTGTTATCTTGCTAGCATAAAATTAGATGGAAGTATTTTTAATACTTCGTGGGTAAATCTATGCAATTGGTATAACCATCTGTATGAAAAAGAAAATGAAAAAAGGAAAGACAAAGTATTAGAATTACTCAATGAATATGAAAAACAAAATAAATACCACCCAAACTACTTAAAAGTTTGCTATCAATATAGAGATATAATAAACAAAGAAGTTGATCAACTTCTAATTGATGGATATAAATTTGCAAAAGAAGCAGATGCCCCTGTGTGGGTAGAATCTATACTACTAATCTTATTAGATTATTTTATCAACAAAGATAAAATTAATGAAGTCAATAAGTTTATGCACGAATTTGAAGATGAATATAATCCATCCTATGATTATTTATTAAAAAAAGCTATCATTTTAGCAAAACATTTTGATAATATTTCAGAAGCCATAAAAATACTTGAGGATATTGGAGAAGATAGTTATATTCGTAATAATATGCTAATTAAATTATATGCAATTACAAAGGAAAAAGAAAAAGCTAAAAAAATTGCTGATAAATTCTCTACAATTGAACCAGATATTTTATTTTTATATTATATAGAATTTGAGGAATACGAAACAGCTTGTGACTTAATCGAAGAATATTGGATAAAACATAAAAGAGAAATCAGTACACTCATCAGTTATTCTTATGCAAAATTAAAGTTAAAACGATATAAAGACGTTTATTGGGAACTAAAACAATATTACGACAATCCCCAAACCTGCATACCCGCACTTGCCATTAATTACTTTATTGCAGATATCAAACATAATAAACTCGATGAAAAGAAAATAAAAAATAAAATTCTCAATAATAAAGAATTGTATGATAATGACGTTATAGCTGCTGCTTATTCACTGATTGGGGATATTCCAAATGCTTTAGATTATCTATCAAGAGCAATAAAAGAGGACAATATGCTTAAATATTCTGTACAAGATTGGCCTGCATTTGAAAATTGTAGAGAGGACAATCGATACAAAAAACTTGTAGGTATACAATAATATTTGGTAACCATATATTGCCTTACAGTGTGATTTTTTGCTAAGAAATAGAATATGTTAGAAGATAAACCCTCCATAAGTCGTATAATCGTTTATAGAGGGTTTTACTATTAAGATAATATATAGCTACTTTTATAAATTAAAATCACATTCGTTTTTAAGAAACAAAGTATTTTTCTTGAAAAGAAAAATACTTAAAAAAATAGAGAGTTATGTTCCTTTTCCCAATTCTTTCCAGATTTCCTTACCATCTTTGCAATATAGAAAACAAATAAAGTATTAATCATTAAAAAATAAGGAAGTATGAAAAAATTAATTATGATGTTGGTTTGTATGTTTGCGGTGCACACAATGGTTATGGCGGATAATGATAAGCCGATACAGGTAAACCAATTGCCAGCGAAGGCGCAGACATTTATCAAGACTTATTTCAAGGATCACAAGGTGGCAATGGCGAAATTGGAGTCGGGAATGTTTTATAAAAGCTACGATGTGGTGTTTACGAATGGAGAAAAAGTGGAATTCGATAAATCGGGAGAATGGAAAGAAGTACGATGCAGACAGAGTGAAGTGCCTGCACAGATTGTACCGGAAGCTATCCGTAACTATGTAAAGACAAACTACCCGGATGCAAGAATTCTCCAAATAGAGTATGATGATAATGAATATGAGATAAAGTTATCGAATCGCTGGGAAATTACATTCGACTCTAAAATGAGAGTGATTGATATTGACGATTGATAAAATAGACAATTGATAAAGATAAAGAGAGTATGTCAGAATTTTCAAATGACATACTCTCTTTATTTTTTATACAATATACAAGGGAGCTAACCTATGGGCACGTCTTGTCGCTGACTTGACAGGCTCTTATCAGCGACAAGAGAAAACGGATTCTTTTCGATTAGCTGCACCTATTTTACTGATGATAAAAAGGATTAGAAAGTAAGCATTGCACGAATAAGATGGGCTTCAGTTTTAGCATACCGATACACACTGCCTGTATTTCCTGTCACCCGCCCATTACAATGAGTAGTTGTATTATAGCCGGATTCGGTACCCGATATATACGTACCTGAAATTGTAGTGCTACCGGGTATTCTACTCAAAAAAGTATTCAAAGTAGCAGCATTATCGACAAAGTCCAATACGGGATTTAGAGAAGGGAAATGCCATCCGCTGGTCATTCCTGTAGGAACAGGAGTATGTTCCACGCACCATGAGCAAGCAGGAAAGGACTTGCCTTCAGCCATACCTGCCAATAAGTTCTTCGTATAAACGTAGCCCTGATATTCATACCAAGAAGTACCATTCCAACTTTTCGAGTTATCTCCCCAAGACTTATTTGCCTGGTCGAGAGACAGTACATATCCGTGCACGGCTAACAATTTCCCGTCATATCTATTTGGATCACTATCCCACTTTCCCGCTCCCACCTTAAACACAATGCCTATACATGGATTGGATACAAGATTATAAAACGTAGAATCTCCGGGCAGAATAGAACCGTCCTGATAATAAAAATCACCTACTTTCAAATCACGTTGAGTAGCGGCCTCTTCCCTATGCAGTTTTATCAGATGATATTTCCCGGCCGAAGTCTGTTTTACGGTAGTGCTGTAACTATATTCTTTGTTAATCTCACCAGCATTATAGCTGACACTGACGGAATAAGGCGTTGAGCCGGGCGGAACAATATATCTGTAAACACCCACCGAAGAAACAAATGCCAGATTGTTTTGCAATATGTCCGTACCGCCTATGTCGATACTGTTGCAAGCTATCGGTTCGAAATATTCATAGCCGCCGGTTGTCACATAGGAGTTACTTTTTATATCCACTACTATCACAGACATTTTGTGTTTCAATGTCAACGTCAGTTTGGGAGAGTCGGTATCGGCATCCGCAACTTCTCCCGTACCGGTCATTAAATCGGAAGCGGTATAATCGGCTTTGTCACTTTGGTCTTGCTTCGGAGTAAACTTATCTATGATGGCCTGTTCGCCGGAAGCATCATCCATACTTGCCGAGTATGGATAATAGGCATAATAAGTGACCCCGGCATAATTATAATGATGGATTGTGTTGTCCGTATCTACCGGGTTCCATTGAGTGCCGCTGTACGTGTAAGGAATGTTATTATCCAATATTATACCGTCGTCCGCAACGGCGAAAATCCCTATCCGGTCGCCGGCGGCAAAGGTGGTGGAATACCCGATATCGGTGGTACGGGTCGCCATACCCTCATCGGAAGAAAAGTCCGCCGCCGTAACTGCCACCGTCAACAATGACGATTGTCCACCGACGATTTCTTCATCTCCCGTACATCCCGACAGTAGGGCGGCTGCCCACAAAAACAGTGTGATATATGTTCGTTTCTTCATTTTTTTCTTTGTTTTTAGAAAGCAAGTACAGGGATGTGTCCTCCTGTTTGGCATCGGCTATCATAAGGCACTTTCGCATAGAGCAATCGTTGAATAAGCGCTCCGCCACCGTAAAACATTATTGCCCAGGCTCTATCTCCACTCTCATTCGAACTATAATAAATGCACCAGTTGGAAAGCCCTACGGTTGAACCTGTGGCTTTCCCCATATGGCTGCCTATATTAGTCAAACCGTTATTACTGACACCCCCACCTATGTTATTAAATATGGAAACCAACTGTCCGGCAGACGGAAGATACCAGCCGCTTGTCGTAGCGGGAGCGGGTACATTGGCGTTGTGTGTGACGCAGGTGTTGTTGAATGCCGGAAAGTTGGTGTTGTTTGCCGTCCATTCCGCATCCGCCATCAACTGTTGGCAGTGAGTATAACCATCAAAATCACTTTCACCGCCACCATCGGGAATGGCAGTGTTATACCCCGCATTTCTCGCCCAGCTTCCATCCGCTTTATTACCGGTATAGTATTTCAATCCCATGACATAGCCGTGCGTCCATCCGTTCGCCTTATCCGTATCGCTGGCGGTGGTATGGAACACGATACCTATCACGTTTCTGGAAACTCCGGTGCTGGGATTGATCAATACCGGAGCAGGGAACGGCGTTTCCCACTGCCGCTGGTTGGTACCGGTGACGTACATCCTCAGGCCGCCGTCGCTCCACGACCCGTCATCATAGAAGTAATCGCCCACTTTCAAATCATCCGGATAGTAAGTACAGACATCATAACTGTTGCCTGTATCTCTTTCCCAGTCGGTAACGCCGGCTGTTACAGTGGCGGTTCTCTCCGACAGGTTTATCGTATAGACGATGTGTGCTCCCGCCGTCCACAAGGGCGCAGAGGAAAGTGGCAACGCGGAGAACGTCCGGGTCAGTACATCGGTTCCGGTTGTGGTTCTCACTGTATAGGCTATGGAGTAAGTGGCGGTGACGGTGGCTGTCGGCAGCAGAAAGAATGTGGCAATTTCCCGTTCCCGGTCTGTCGCTGCAAACTTCAGGTCGGTGGTGGTTGCGGGGGGATAGCCATAATTACCTGTTACATTCTTCCACTCGAAACCACCGTCTTTAAAATGAAGTTCGCCACTGGTAGCCGCATTGATAGAGAGTGAAGTGATTTCCTTGACGTATTTATCTCCGCTTTTTACTTTGAGGGTAACTTTTGTCAAAGCATGACGCAGGGTGAAATTGACATCTCCAGCATTCTTATCCGCAAACGGAGCGGTAGCCAGCAGGTCTGTCTGGTCTTTTTCTGCCTGAGCCACCGTATAAGTGAGAAACGGATAGCCTTTCTGCGTGTTTGCACAGGGAGTCAGGCCGCTTGCGTTATGCGGTGCATAGGCAAAGAAGCTGACTTTGTCATTTGTATTCGTCGGCCAGTATTTTACGGGGGTATAGCTCCATGCGGTTCCATTGCGGGTTACCAACTGATTGTACATAAAGTTGGGAGTGGAAGCAGACGCGTTGAAACCTCCGCCTTCGGTGAGATAGGCGAAAACACCCATGGTAGCGGGTAAATCATTCGAGGCATAACGGGTGTTCGCATCGTTCATCGCAGGAGAGAAACCTATCGGGACGAAAGGTTCCGATACAGGTTCGTCAACCGAGGTGCAGGCGGCAAATGCCGTAACAAGCAGGCAGGACGAGGCAAGGAGTAAAAAGTTCATTCCCTTCATATTCAAATCTTTATACTTAATCGGTGTATAAAGGTTTTAATATGTTGGAAATGAAATAGCAGGTATTTCATCCCCAACATATCAAAGACCTCTCTTTTGCAGTTTTTTTAATCAGGAAGCGGCCGGGTGGGACGCCGCTTCCTGTGAGAAAGACAATTCAGACAGTGATGTTTCCTGGCGTTTCGCTTCCCCAATTTTCGACAGCAGGTGTGAGAATCTTAACCTCATTGATACCGAATTCGATGGTGTATTTGTATGCTACCCCTTGTTTCAACGCTCCGGCAGGCAATTTAGCATCGGTAGTGTGATGCGTAATGGCATATCCTTTGCCGAGTGCGGTATCTACGGTTACAATATCATAATCGAACCGGATAGTCACATCACCTGCCGAAGCTGTGCCGGCTCCCGTTTTGGCGGTTTCAGGTATCAGGAACAAGTATTCATTAGAAGTAAATAATGTTATGGGAGTAGTATTCGATGTCAGTTTTACCGCATCGTATTTATTGCTTGTCTGGTCTGCTGGAGTATTTACTATCGCTTTCTCATCGGCAAGCGCCAGCACTTTAGTGATATCGTAATCGCTGGTTGCCGTTACCTTGCCGCTCCAGGATTCATCCGCACAATCCAGAACGCCGCTCTTATAGAACTTGGGGCTTGAAGATTGCAAGATTTTGGCGGTTCTCACCATGACGTAGGTAGTACCTTTCGCTCCTGTGGTGGTTGACAACTCTACGCTCGGTTTAGCCTCGAAAGTCAATCTTGACAGCACGTGCCGGAAAGTAAATGTGACACCGCTTGCGCTATTGGCATGTGTACGGTCTTGCGTGGCGCTTGCATCATTCTTAGCTACCACAAAGTCTGTCATCTTGGCAGCATCATTCGTAGATTCAATGGTAAAAGTCAGTTTGGGCGCATTGGTGATGCTACCTACTGCCGGTACGGTCACTCCGCTACCGCTAAGAGTGCTGTGAGGACCGTAGGCGAAAAACGTCACCTTTTCCTCATCTTTCGGCCAATACTTCACGGGAGTATACGTCCACGCAGAACCATTGGAGCTTTCCACCTTTTGGTTGTACATGAAGTTAGGTCCGGCGCCGGAAGCAGCCGCTGCCCACGACTGACTATTGGTGTGATAGGCAAATACACCGAAGCCGGTTTTCAAGGTTGTCACATCGGTTTGCGTCCCTTTGGTCTGTACACCGCTGTACACATTGAAACCCACCGCCGGATTGGCATCCGGGCTCATTTCAGTAATCTCATTCTGCGAGCAGCCTGCCAACAGCAGTGCCGCTGCAACTGTCAATAAATTCCTTGTTCTCATTGTCATAAAATTAATGTATCAATTATTTTTTATTATACGCATATATTATCATACTTTGATGTCGCCTTTCTGTTCCTCTCCCCAATCTTCCACTTTCGGATTAAAACCCGAATCGCCGCCATCTTCCGGTTTCACATCGGGAACCTTATCCGTCTGTACTTCCAAAGTAAGGATAAGCGTACCTTCTTCACTGACATCTTCCGAGATATCCAACCCCGTGAATTCCTGTTCATAGGTGCTCCGTCCGTCCACCAGTCGAGCCTGTATGCTCACGTCGTGCGGACGGTCGGGATTGAACGCAAAAGAATTGAAAGTAGTCTCCATTGTACCGTTGAAAGGCGAATCGGGATAGTATACGGGATTGTCCAGTTCAAAACGCTGCGTCAAGGTTTGCTGTGAAACCTCTCCCGTGGCAAGGAATACGGAAGATGACACCCCGTTTATGGTAGCCACTGCGCTGCGCACATTATTCAGCCCTTTGATGTGTACCGTTACCTGCAACTCTTCAATGAGTTGGCGGGGAGTAAAGCAAAGAGAACAGTCTTCCGCAGCAGGAATGCCGGCTTTCATCACATCACTGTAATTTCCAAGCATATCTTCGGTCACTTCAAAGCTTTCTATACGGTCGGCACAAAGCGTTTCGGGACTGTCTGCCAACTCGTCCGCACGACTTTCCGCACGGCTGGCATAGGCTTCGAGCGTACGATAGCTGTCGCTGCCCCGGAACGCAATGCAGGCAAAGTCGTCGAAAGAGCGATTAAAAAGAACGGCATTGTAACGCCCTTCCGGCAAGCGGACTTTGGCATATTCACGGTTTCCCATAAGCACGACTTTCGGAGTTCCGCCATTCTCGGGATAAAATATTGCGGTAGCTCCATAGGCAGCCTCTTCACCGTCCAGTCCGGACTCGCTCCAATCGGCATGGATTTCGATTTCGGATTCCATGTAATAGGTCAGTTCGCGACGGTCGCAACCTGCAAGACACAATGATAAAAAGATATAGCACAGGGAATATAATGCAAATATTCCTGCCGGCCTATCGTCTGTCCGTCTATCACTTATCACTTTTTTCATTTCTTCCCTCCTTTCATCTTACGGTTGAGCATCCATACAAGAGAAATCTTTGCTTTAGTAGGACCAATCCATGTATAGCGTCCATTGTTCTGCCATAACAGGGTTTGATAACTGTCGCGGGCGTGGTAGTGCTCGTATCCTGTACGCAGAAGCCCTATACCGAGACTGAATTCCAGATTGAGGTTACGGACTATGCGCATACTATATCCGTAACTGACGCCTGCCGCTATGAAGAACTCGCCCTGATAGCCGTTTTTGTCCCATTGAAGGTCGTACTTGCCACCACCCGCATACAAACCGAAGAAATGGCCGGTAAGCACACGGCGGTTACTGCGGTTACCCAACCAGTAACGGCCTTCCACTCCGCCGGAGAGAATCTGCAGGCAGTATTTATCACCATCGAAAAGCCACCACGGGAACATCAGTTCGCCATTCACCGACCAGCGTTCGCCGATAGGGACTTCCAATTCTACATTCGGCATAAAGGCGAGGTCGAACAAAAGGTTGGTTTTCAAAGCGATAAAGGGACGTTTGGGAACTTTCCCGGTAAAAGCGGGAGATACGTTCCGCGTCGTACCTTCCCTGCCGGATACGGTTAAATCGTTCGCTCTCTTTGCGCATGAGGAGGAAAAGATATTCCGGTAATTCCCGATACGACAAAGAGGGGTGAGAGGTTCTTTCCGTACGCCCTCAAGGATCGTAGTAAATCGGGGCTTTTTCAGCCATACCGTACAGACAGACGCATTTCGTAATTCCGGCAGAATGTGCTGTCGGATATATCGGTAGGCAGCTCCGCCACCCACTGTTCTCAAACGAATCTCCATCACTCCGGCACTCACATCGGAAGCGAGGATTTCCATCACTTGCTTGCGACAAGGCATATCAGGAGAGTTTTCAATAAGAGGAAGCAATGCCCTCCATTCTGCCACACCGGCACCTGTATGGATGGAACGTTGGTTCAGATGGGGGTATTTCCATACAAGATAGCCTTTCATGGCCTTTGCACGACGACGTGCCAAAGCGTGATTGTATACCCCGTTGCCATCGGGCGAGGAATAGGCGTGAATGTCGATAGTATCGATTTCGGCAGCAGTAAGACTGTCTGACAACAGTTCCTGCAATGCACGGAGAGTGTGGTTGTTATTACGATAGCCGCTATCCACAAGTGAACGGTCGAAACGGAAATGCAGAATAAAGTCTTTCTTTTCCGTCCCCAAATTCTGTGCCCGGACAGTCGTTACTATCAGAGCAAGCAGAAAAATTGTGCTGATGATTCGTCTTATATACATTATTATATATGGGGAGATAATCGGTTACAGATCGTTTAACTTTATTTCTTCCAGATAGAGCCGCGTCATGTGGTTGACCACTCCGAGTTTTTTAGCCGTATTGCCGTAACGCAAGTAAAAATCCTCGGTAGCGGGATGATTGCAATTAAGATGTTCACCCGTGGCTTCAAGGATGTCGAGCAACGAGATATTCACCGAAGGGCGTGTCAGTTCATAAGAAGTAATCTTACCCTTCTCTTTACCCGGAATAAGTCTGATGATTTTTCCCATCTCCAACTGTTCCAGCAATTCAGATACAATATTCGTAGAGAATAACCTGCCAAGTGAGTGCGACTCATGAGAGGTCGCAATGGAATGTAAGATAGTGATCGCTACCTGTGTCTGTATCGTCAACATAGTAATCAAGTTTTGTTTGTTTGCTGTTACTCCGTAAGTAACGGGTAAAGAGAATATTACTCCGTAAGTAACAGGAATACACAAACACAAGAAATATAAAGCGTTATAGGCATGACAAAGATGTTTATTACAGAAAACCAGTTGAAAAATGGCATAGGAAATAGCGTATCCATGTTAAGTATTAGAACTTGGAGTAGAGATTCATGTGCGTTCTCATAGTCAGAAAGACTGCATTATGTTAATTTGTCGTTTTGTTTGTTTGCGTAAACTATGTTTTAGTCCCTATTCATTACAAAAATCAATTTTTATAATTTGTTTTCACAAAAAAGTTCATATCTTTGCAGAGAGTTATCATTCCGTTACTTACGGATTAACAGATACTTTACGCTCTATTCCACAGCGTTTTTCTTCCCGAATAAATGTAATTAATTATCAAACGATTTGCTTTATCAAGCTCATCGTCCTCAAAGCTTTTCAGATAGGTACGGGTTACTTCCAACGATGAGTGCCCCAGCCCTTCCGAAATAACCTCTTCAGGTACTTGGCAGTATTTGGCAAGTGTAGCCCAAGTGTGACGGGCGGTATATGAGCTAACCTTTACCCCCTCCAAACCACAACACTCCGAAAGGCGGGACAGATGGAAGTTTAAAGAACGCAGCTTATCGCGATATTCACGGAATGCGGCTTCACCACTTCGCTTGCTGCTAAGTATATTCAGCAAATAGGGTGAATCGGTATCACTACTTTTATAGCGGTCTATCAAACGCATCGCTTCAGGGAGCAATCTGACACAAAGCTCCGTACCCGTCTTGCGACGACGGCAGATAAGCAAATCGCCGTTCAGATTTCCTTTATGCAGATGCGCCAAATCAGTGTAGGGCATCCCTTGCAAAAGCAACATCAAAGCCAGCGTGTCCTGCGCTTCGCACACATCCGGAGAAAGGCGGTTACGAAGATTCTTATCCAGCAGATTATTCATCTGTACCGCCGTCACCGCCAGTTTGCGCTCGGATGAAACTCCTGTCTTCATCCCGGCAAACAGGCGGTATTCACCCGCTATCAATCCACAATCGACCGCACGATTGTACACCGCACGCAACACACGTACATAAGTGGAAATCGTATTATAACTTCGTTGTAAATCATCCAGATATTCCTGAAAACGCTTCAACCAGCGGCGTGTCAGCGCACCGAAAAAGATTTCACCGCCACCGACAAAATCGGTAACAGCCGCCAAAGCATACTTGTAAATGTGGGCAGTAGCAAACCGCTCTTCCTGCCTCAACCCATCCATGACTTCGTGCATGAATCCTGTAAAACTTTCTTGTTTCATAAAACAATTTTTAAAGAGTTAAACATTCATACTCACCATTTTAATAAAATAAAAGGTGAGAAAACACGAAGGAAGGCAAAAAGATTCGGAAAAAGAGAGTAATGAGGAAGAAAATATGATTACCTATCCCTATTTTTAGGTATTCTTTTTGTTGTTCATGCACATCTTGTCTATGTGACACAAGAGGTTATTCGCAACGGCAATAAGTATTTGCACCGCATGTACAACGAGGTAACAGTTGCTCACTCAATTCATCGCGATAGAACTCGTACAGTTGTCGATACATTGTTTCATAGAGGGTTGCTATTTGTTGTTCTTGTTCACTCTCACTTTGAAAACGATTTTTAAAAGGGTCTTCAAAGTTAAAATGCATTTGCCGTTTGGCATTGAGGGTAAGGAAGCTCAGTTCTTCCTCAGCTTCTTTACACAAGGTAACAACATAGTCCCATGACCGATGTGCATATACTCCGACACCGGAAGGCTTTTTACGCGATATGCCATAACCGTTTTGCTCCATCACATTGCATACAGCATCGGGAACGCAATATCCTTCCATAACTCCTGCCGTAGAAATATTCATCCCTCTGCCAAATGCGTGCAGGAGTTCTTGTGCGATACGGCTACGGCACGTATCTTCATTACTTATTAATAATATATCCATTGTGTGTTATTTTACCTGTTCTAAATATTCACCATATCCTTCTGCCTGCATCTTGTCTTTAGGGATAAAACGTAAAGAGGCACTATTGATACAATAACGCAATCCGCCTTTATCGGCAGGACCATCTGTAAAGACATGTCCCAAATGGGCATCACCTGTCTTGCTGCGAACTTCCGTACGTGCCCTTCATCTTCGCTTTACGTGCCAGATCGAACAGCGCAGGATTGATATGACAATAACCACCAGGATTTTTATCCAGATAATCTTGATGATACTCTTCTGCCGGATAAAAATTCTTCAACGGTTCAATCTCTACCTCCAACGGACGGGTATAGTTGGCTGCCAAACGGTTAACGGTTTCACGGATAACAGGCAGGTCCGCGACATCTGTATAATAGATGCCTGTACGATATTGAGTTCCACGGTCATTGCCCTGACGGTTCAGACTGGTAGGGTCAATTGTTTTGAAGTAAAGGTCGATAAGAAAAGGCAAGTCTGCCTTATCGGGGTCATACTGTACCTTTACTGTTTCGGCAAAGTTTGTAGTACCGGTGCACACCTGTTGATAGGTAGGGTTGGCTATATTTCCGTTTGCATATCCCACCCGGGTAGCTTCTACCCCTTCTATTTGCTTCAGAAAATGTTCGGTTCCCCAAAAACATCCCCCTGCCAGATAAATCTCTTTCATTGGCTTCATATCACTTCTCCTTTCCGCCTGATTTGCCGGTTTACCGGCACAGGACAGGCAACTTATTAGCATTACAAAAATAAAGATTATTTGTTTCATACCACTTATCGTATAAACTGTAAAAACAAAAAAGTCAACACAATGGTTGACTTTTCCAAACAATATGTCTGCAACGATATCATCAGAAACTGAATTTCTCCAGTTTCATAGAGGCAAGATCCTGTATTTTAGGAACTAAGGTTACAAAATGTGTAGCCTTTTCGTGCGCAGCCAAAGATTCCTCGTCTTTCCATGTTTCGCAAATCATAAGAACATCTTCACGGGTTGCACTTTCAAAAATATCATAGGCAATGCAGCCATTATCTTTCAAGGAACAAGCTACCAGTTCTTTTGCCATTTCCATTACAGCAGCACGGTTATCCGCACTTACTTGAATAAAAACATTCAGTCTAATCATACTCGTATCTATTTTAAATGCGCCGCAAATTTATATAGAATAAATAAGAAGTCCGTTACGATTCTGTGTAATGAATGTAAATCTCATAAAAAAGAATTCCGGTTCATAATGAATCTGAATTCTTATATTACAACAATGTATAGCGCGCTTATGACCTTACTTCTTCCCGTACTCCCCGCCGTTCCATAATATCCGCCATGTGCTCCAATGCCCAACCTACCAGTGATTCGATATGCGGCATCAAGCTATATCCCGTTTCCGTAAGGGAATATTCCACACGTGGAGGAACTTCCGCATACACTTTCCTGACTATCAGCCCATCCGTTTCCAACGAACGCAGCGTAACCGTAAGCATACGTTGTGAAATATCGCCGATTGTTTTCTGAATATCACAGAAACGCATCGTACCATTCGTCTTTAATGTAACCATGATAAGCATTGTCCACTTATCTCCCAACTTGCTCAAAACATCCCGTATCGGGCAACTACCTATATGATGAAAGTTTTCCATTTTTTAACTTTTACTAATTGTCTGAACGTCAACAATGGTTACATCGCTGTAACTATCTAACATTCAAGTGCCTTCTTGTTTACAACCAATAGGAAACCTAACTTTGCAGCACAAAAGTAATAAACTTACTGAAAATAACTATTGTTTCACTTAATAATTAAGATTATGACAAAGAAAGTTGCGGTTTTGGCAGTAAATCCGGTAAACGGGTGCGGTTTGTTCCAGTACTTGGAAGCGTTTTTTGAGAATGGCATTGCTTATAAGGTATTTGCGGTGGCAGACAGCAAGGAAATCAAGACCAACTCCGGTATCGCTCTGACAGCAGACGATGTGGTAGCTAACCTGAAAGGACATGAAGATGAGTACGATGCGCTTGTATTCGCTTGCGGTGACGCCGTCCCCGTATTTCAACAGAATGCCGATAAAACGTATAACGTTACCATGCTGGAAATCATCAAAACATTCGGTGGAAAAGGTAAAATCATGATCGGACACTGTGCAGCCGCCATGATGTTCGATTTTACGGGTATCACCAAAGGTAAGAAAGTAGCCGTTCATCCATTGGCGAAACCCGCCATCCAAAACGGAGAAGCAACCGACAATCCTTCCGAAGCAGACGGGAACTTCTATACCGCTCAGGATGAAAACAATATCCGGAGCATGATAGAAAAAGTAGTAGCAGCCCTAAAAGCATAAGCAATACGTGAAAGCCCTGTACGATGAGACATTCTAACGAATACGGGGCTTTCTTTTTATCTGTAAAACACATACGCACTCACAGAGATTATTTGTACATTTGTTGCATCGTACTTAGATGCAGTATCCTATGAAAGTCAAGATAGAAGAGAGCTGGCGGCAGCGTTTACAAGAAGAATTCGACAAGCCCTACTTTGAGAGATTGGTATCATTTGTGAAAAGCGAATACGGACGCGCCAATGTGCTTCCGCCGGGACATCTTATCTTTCATGTTTTCAACTCATGTCCTTTTGAGAAGGTAAAAGTGGTTATCTTAGGACAAGATCCCTACCCCACCCCCGGACAATATTACGGAATATGTTTTTCCGTACCGGAAGGAGTAGCTATACCGGGTTCACTCACCAATATCTTCAAGGAGATACATCAGGATTTGGGCAAACCGATTCCTACTTCCGGTAATCTGGACCGTTGGGTAGCTCAGGGAGTACTCTCCATGAATTCTGTCCTTACGGTACGCGCCCACGCAAGCAGTTCGCACCGTAACATGGGTTGGGAAACTTTCACAGACGCGGTAATCAAGAAATTAAGCGATGAACGGGAATATCTCGTATTCATGCTTTGGGGAGCGTATGCCAAAGAAAAGGCAGCTTTGATAGACAGCAGTAAGCACCTTATACTGACAACCGTCCATCCTTCGCCTCGTTCCGCCGAATACGGTTTCTTCGGATGCAAACACTTTAGCAAAGCCAACGATTATTTACGAAGCAAAGGCATTGAGGAGATAGATTGGTAAGAAAAAGCCCGATTTTACAACACTCCGTTCACCCCGCTGCCGAACAATGCAAAATCTCCCAAACAAGGGTCATCCGGAAAAACCTCCGCCAAAGCCGCAGTTATGTTCCGCGCATTTTTAAGAGAGAATGTTTCCGCATCGGTAAGCCCTAAAAGATAAGCTACCCTACAAACATGGGTATCTAAGGGAATCAGCAAGTCACGACGGTCAAAGCTGTCCCAAATGCCGAAGTCCACTTCCGATTCTTTTCGTATCATCCAGCGCAGAAACATATTCAGCTTCTTTTGAGGGCTCTTGGCTGAAACTTCCAGAAATGCGCACAGCTTCTCCATCGGTGTACCCGAATAGCCCAACAAGGCGTTTTCCAAACTATCAAACTGAGAATAGGCAGCATGCAACCGGGCGAAGTAAGTATAAAAATCCGCATGAGAAAGCATACGGTAAAAACTGCTCTTATCTGTCGGTCGGAAATCTTCTTTCCATTGACAGGACAAGACATACCGATAAGGTGAAACTCCCATTAATTGATGCAGTTCATCCGCTTTTTTCAATATCTGTTTGCGATTTCCAAAACTCATTATAGCTGTGAGCAAACCGCTAATCTCAATATCCTGTTTCTGCGTATACCGATGTGGAAACTGAACAGGATCACCTTGTATAAAGGCGGCGCAATGATATTCTCTTGCCCATGCCAAAAGTTGCAATCGTGTTTTCTCGGTCATGCCTTATAAGATTCAGCCGTTTGTAGTTTCTGCCTTTGCCTTTCTATCCAATTGCTGTAATCCCGCCACAATCCATACAGCGACAACAAAAGGTGCAGTGAGAGTTGTTATCCCCCATTCCATACCGCCTATCTGAAGCAAAACGGACAGCAATACGGCCATTACAGCCCATACACCGCCTTTCCATGTTCTATCCCCCAAAGCAATGGCGCACAACACGCCGTTATACCCCATCAATCCGGCATTCAGAGCGACATAATCCACTCCAAGCAGCAGGGCGAAGGGAATGGGAAGCAATGCCCCCAGTATGGTATAAAGACCATTGATACGGGAATTCACCAAGATACCCAGCAGAAAGAACACCCCTGCCAACACAGTATTTCCTTGAAACATTACCTGACCGATATTCAGACAAAAAGCCTGTAAAAAAGAAAGCGTCTGAGCCGTCACAGCATCTCCGGAAGGCAGTAACAAAGACGGCATCATCCAATTGCAGGCAACCAACAATATCCATACAGAAATAATAAAAGGAGCGGTGAACCCAGATACCAGCCGCTGCAAACCAAAAAGACGGGCTATCCAGGTAGACAAGCACGAGCCTGCAACCAACAGTAATAGGGAAGCAACAGTAATCGGCATAAACACCCCGATTGCTATTCCCACCAAAGTTCCGTTAAACCCGTAAAGTCCGTTCCGTATATCTTCGCGACTATAACCGGAAAAATAAGCCGCCAATGTACTTACAACATTACCTGCAATCGCCAACAAGGCCATTTGCCAAGAATTCAGAAGAATACCTACCAACATTAATAACCCTGACAGTGCATTATTCTGGAACATCACCTGCCCTATACCGCGTCCTAAAATAAGTAAAGCTCCTTTCATATACTTTTTCAAAAGCTATTTATATAATATAATTCCATTGCAAAAGTACATATATTTTATCTTTACAGACAAACTAAACAATGATTATTAACAACCTTCCGTTCAATAAATATGTGATAAACCATATTTATAGCAACATCGGACAAGTCCTCTATCCCTTTTCCCCTTATTTTTGCATCGTGAACAAACCGATAGAATATATGGAAACCAAGAAGACAACCCGGGAAGAGTATCAAAAATGTGTGAATGCAGTGGTAGATTATATCAATCTCCACCTCGGAGAAGAAATCGACCTGAAATCACTGGCCAAGATTTCCCATTTCTCTCCTTTCTACTTTCACCGCATCATGAAAGCTTTTTTGGGCGAACCCATAGGTACGTTTATTGTCCGGACACGTACCGAAGCAGCTGCACGGTTGTTGCGTCATTCCGAACTGCCGATAGCCGACATCGCTTATCGCATCGGTTATTCGTCACCCTCGTCGTTGTCTAAAGTGTTCAAACAGTTCTATGGTATTTCACCTTTAGAATATCGTAACAATAAAAACTTTGTAATTATGAAACCAGCCATTATCCGTCCGGAACTCGAACTAAAACGAGAAATCAAAGAGCTCCCGGCCCGAAACGTGATTTATATCCGATTATTCGGAGACTATAAACTGAATGATTATTGCGGCACATGGATACGCCTTCAACAGTTTATCCAAGAGGAGAAACTGCCAATGGGAGAAGTGATGCCCTATTGTATTTATCATGATGACCCCAAAGTAACTCCGGTAGAAAAATTGCGTACCGATGTATGTATGGTTATGCCAGCTACCGTAACACCTAAAGGTGATATCGGCTTCAAACAGCTTCCGGCAGGACGTTACGCCATATTCCTATATAAGGGGTCTTATGAGCACCTGCAAGCCGTGTACGATACAATCTATGGAAAATATATCCCTGAAATGGAATGTACTTTCAGAAATGAAGCCAGCGCCGAACGATATCTGAACAATCCTGCAGAAACAGCACCGGATGAACTGTTAACTGAGATTTATATTCCTATAGAATAAATTTCGATACCGAACTTTCATTATAATATTTATAAGTTTATGATTTAGTATTCGTACTTTTGTGAAGCACTAAACAAAAACAAAAATGAAGCAAGAAGTATTGTTTATAATATTAAATGAATATGCCGACTGGGAAGGCGCTTTCATAGCAGCCTGCCTGAACACGGGAGTAATGCCGGGCAGCGAAGTGATGTATACCCCAAAAGTCGTTGCCCCGACATTGGATGCTGTGCGTTCTATCGGCGGTTTCCGTACGCTACCCGATTATAGTTTCCAGACGATGCCCACAGATTATGCGGCATTGATACTGATAGGCGGCATGCAATGGAATTCTCCCGAAGCGGCACAAGTGGTTCCTTTGGTGAAGGATGCTCTACAACGTGGAAAAATCATTGGCGCCATCTGCAATGCCGCCTCTTTCATGGCAAAGCACGGTTTCCTTAATAACGTAAAACATACGGGAAATACCATACAGCAGTTGAAGCTTTGGGGTGAACAGAACTATACCAACGAAACCGGTTATGAAGAGAAGCAGGCCGTCAGCGACCAAAATATCGTCACAGCCAACGGCACCGGGCAGCTGGAATTCTGTCGCGAGCTTCTTTTGTTGTTAAAAGCCGATACGCCGGAAAGAATTCATGAATCCTATGATTTCTATAAAAACGGATTTGTAAGATAAAGAACAACCTATATTTTTTCCTAAAATCGCTGAAAACAGGATATCAAAATCCCTATCCTTGAAAATAAGGATGGGGATTTTATAAATCAATTATGTCTTCCTATAGATATAAAAAGTATTTACAACGATAAACTCATAGACAGTGTTTGAAATTCATCAACAAACACATTTTCTAAATCAAGTTTTAATTTATCAACAGTCTTCTCCAGTTTTATATCAAGACTCCTATTAGGAGACAATAAAACCTTACTCTTTCCGTAGCTTAACAAAAAAGGAATATCATAACGATTGTCTATACGATATGTGATATGAGTATCATTCTGCGCAATCTGCGAAACAGACAAACAAGCTAAACAGAAATCCATCAGCAATTGCTTATCTCCTGCTAAATATCCATCAAAAAAAGCTAATGTACGCCTGCTAAACATAGCTTCTTTAATAGAAGCCTGCGAACGGTCTTTTGCAAAAATAATAGTCATAGGACGACGATAAGGAACAGTAACTGCACAACCCGCTCCATGTACTCCATCATTAGCATATATGGAAGTATGTACATCGGAATTACTAAATACAGTTAAATTTTTCTCATGCGCCCATCTCAAGGCCCGAGGATAAAACTCCGTATTATTAAAAACCTCAATGCCATGAATCATCTTATTTCTAAAAAGATTCTCCTGAAATTCATGAATACGACAAGTATCCACAGCCCAAGCCGGATGATTCCAAAGCACAAAAGCTCCTTGTGAAATAGCAGCTTCAATAGCGGCCTTAGGATCATCTACTTTTAGTTTGTTAGAATCTTTCACAAATAATGCATTAAAATGACCATAAATAGGTTGTTTACGAGTTATTTCTGTTCCCTTAATTAAGATAATACCACGCTCTACAGCACGTTTTTTAGCCAAATTATAAGATGTATTTTCATCTCCTGTAATGTATTCGCGATTAGTTTTATACTCAATATGATCAGTAATAGCCAAAACATCCAGCCCGGTCTTCCATGCTTCGTCTACGCGCATATCCGGCGATACCGAACCATCAGAAAAATATGTATGTGTATGCAAGTCTCCTTTAAGAGTAATAAAACCATTAATCTGATTTGGAATCCTCATCTCCATACGAGTATTTTCTGCATAGCGTGGAAAATTTATCTTATTTACATTTTGGGCACACAATCCCTCTATTGTCAAAATGCTTATTATCAACATTATTATTTTATTATGCATATCTTTTATTTTTAGTGAAATCCAAGAATGAACAGGATGCATTTCATCCTGTTCATTTCTACTTTTAATTAACAATCATCAATATCCCTAGATCACATAGGGTTCTGTGTTATATATCCTTGGCTATTATCTATTTCTGATTGAGGAATAGGGAATAGCTCCGAATATCCGGGTCTAAAAACAGCATTAGGTTTAACAGCCTTAAAAGCTGGAGAACTTAAAACAGCCTCTGCCTTCCCTGTGCGAACTAAATCAAAATAACGATGTCCCTCCATAGCAAATTCATAGCGGTTTTCGTTTATGATAGCATCAAATAGAGCTTCGCCTGTAGCCGTCGTATTATCCAATAGACCTGCACGACGCCGCACTTTATTCAAATATTCACGAGCCAAAGCATCATCTGTACCCAACTTACAAACAGCTTCAGCATAAATTAAATATACTTCTGAAAGACGTATTATACGTAAGTTGTTTGGCATGGTAAAAATACTTTCCGTACCAATTCGTTCTGATGGCTTTATATATACTTTTTGATTATAATATCCCGTTCTATTAAATTCCAGTGAACTAAAATCTGCAGCTGTTTCCCAATTTTCTAAATCTTGAATTGTCAATAAGGTAGCGTCTTTGCGCTCATCTCCAGATTCAAAGGCATCTGCCAATAGTTGTAATGGCTGATTACCACCATACCCAGCAAAAGGACGAGGCCCTTGAGCATATGCACTATAATTTCCTGTTGTGGTTAATCCTTTGTCATCTGATTTATGACGGAAATTAATTTCAAAGATTGATTCTTTATTATGCTCATGCAGCATAGAAAAAATATCCTCATAATTCTCCATCAAATCGTATTCTGCCGGAACTAAAGGTAACAGGTTATCCTCTATAGCCTTTTTGGCTTCAGCATACTTTCCTTGATAAAGATATACTTTCGCAAGAAGCGCCCAAGCCGCATCTGACGTCGCTCGCCCTAAATCTTTTGAATCAAGCTCTTTTTTACGAGGTAAATTCTGAGTAGCGTAAGTTAAATCCGACTCTATTAAAGCATATACTTCTTCTTTAGGAGAACGTCTCTTATTTTTATCTGCCAGTACAGGTGTCGCTGTTATTAACGGTAAATCTCCCCAAGTTCGTACTGCCTCAAAATAAAAATAAGCTTTTGTAAAATACGCCTCTCCTATTAAATAATTTTGCTTATAATTTTTAAATATACCCGCCTCCATTTTCTCTATACCTTCAATAGCCTGCATAGCGCGATTGATAGCTCGAAAACAGGCGTTCCATCTATCACCTATACGACCGTAATCAGCATGAAAAGCCAAATTCTCCCAACGTCTTGCAGCCGAAACATCATTATCACTACCACTTGCTGTTGCATCGTCAGATGTAATATCGCCAAATGACCAGATGCTACGTGTATACCTATAATCTTTATAAATAGACGTTGCCCCTACTACTGCAGCAACCGCATCATCCTCTGTAACAAAGAATTCTTCATTCGTAAGTTGCCCTAATGCAGACTTATCCAAAAAATCATCACAACCGACAAAAGTCATAGCACTTAATGTCAATATTAATATCTTATTTAAAGTTTTCATAGCGTTTACTGTTACAAATAATTAATACTATCATTTTAGAATGTGAGACTTAACCCTCCCGTAATTGTACGAGACTGAGGATAAGTACCATAATCAAAACCACGGCTCAAATAATCGGTAGAAGACAACTGACCAATCTCCGGGTCTGCACCACTATAATCCGTAATTGTAAACAAATTTTGTCCACTAATATAAATACGAAGGTTTTGAATCTTAATTTTTTGTATCAATTGTTTTGGAAAAGTATATCCTAACTGAATATTTTTGAGACGAAAGTAAGAGCCATCTTCTACATAAAAATCGGAGATACGCATATTATCATTATTATCATCTCCATTAATACGAGGAATATTCGTATTTCTATTTTCAGGAGTCCAAGCATTCAAAACCGCACGATTTTTTTGGAATGTAGTCCCTGTAGAGTAAGTATATGCCCGATTTGCATTAAATATTTCATTACCATAAACACCCTCAAAAAAAGCTGCAAAATCAAAATTCTTATAAGTCAATGAAATATTTAAACCATAGGTAAAATCAGGAATAGGACTACCTATAAAGGTTTTATCCGCTTCATCCAATTTACCATCGGACTTTCCTGTCAAAGTTTTGCCATCCGCTGCGAAACTATCTAAATCTAAGAATACAAAATCTCCCAAACCTGCATTGGGTTGTATTTTTTTTACTTCGGCCAATTGTTCTTCCGTCTGTACTAATCCCCCCGTTTTATATCCCCAAAATTCACCAATAGCAGAACCAACCTGCGTTTTTGTAGCATTACCTCTACTATATACAGAGCCACCGACCAATGCATCACCTGTACCTAAACTTAATACTTTATTATTTACAGTAGCAATATTTCCACCAACAGTCATAAATAAATCTTTTGCCAATTTTCCTTGCCATTGCGCTGAGAACTCGAAACCACGATTACGCACACTACCCACATTTGTTACCGGGCCACTCTCAAAGCCTAAATGGGCAGGTATAGGTTCAGTAAGTAGCATGTCTTTCGTTGTCTTTGAATAATAATCTGCAGTCAATGTCAATGATTTAAAGAGAGTTATATCTAAACCTATATTCGTGGATTCCGTTGTTTCCCACTTAATATTAGGATTGGCAACTGAAATAGCTGTTACTCCTTGGTAAACTTCCTCCGGATTTCCATATAAGTATTGATATTGACGAGCGGAAGTCAAGATATTCTGATATAAATAATTACCTATATTCTGATTACCAATTTGTCCCCAACCACCACGTATCTTAATCATATCAATCCAATGAGCATTCAGATTCTTAAAAAACTTCTCATTAGAAAGTTTCCAAGCTAAAGAAAAAGAAGGAAAAGTTGCAAAACGGTTATCTTTTCCAAATTTAGAGGAGCCATCTACACGAAAACTTGCAGTAGCCAGATAACGATCGTCATATCCATAATTAATACGTCCCAAGAAAGAAAGCATAGAAGACTCCCAAGCTATGCCATTGGCTATTGCCGAATTTGCATTTTGCGCAGCATCAATATATTGCAAATTTGAAGAACTCCCAGGTACACCATTTTTACTTGCAGAGAAGCTTTCATTACGAGTACTTTCTAATGTATATCCAGCCATTGCTTTCAAATCGTGCTTTCCTTTAAAAACTTTATCATAAGTCAAGATATTCTCCCATAACCAATTCAGATAATTAATATTCCCTCTGGAAACCGTACTTTCTGCAGTTTTCTGTGAAGGACTTACATCATATTTTGGTATAAAATCATAATCATCCATTCTACGAATATCCACTCCGAAACTAGTTTTAAAACTCAATCCTTTAGCAATATTTGCAAGTCCATATATAGAGCCGACCAAATCTAAACTTTTACGTTTGGTATTTGTATATTCAATTGCTGCCACCGGATTATAAATATCAGCATATGATGAATATCCCCAACTTCCATCGTCCTGTTTTACCGGTACTACCGGTTCCATCTTCAAGGCTGTACTCATTATAGAAAAAGCTTCATCACCCTCCAATATAGTATGACGGGTAGAAAGCGAAGCTGACAAATTTGTTCCAATTGTAAAAATATTATTTATCTTATTGGCAGCATTTAAACGCAATGACAAACGTTCATAATCAGTACCCTGAATAGTACCCTCCTGACTAAAATAACCTGCACTGGCAGTATAGGTCAATCCACCTTGTCCACCACTCATATCTACATAATAATTTTGTACTGCAGCAGTGCGGGTTATTTCATCAATCCAATCAGTAGAGACATTACGATCGACTTTTGACAAGTCTATTGGACTCGTACGAGTTTCATTTATTTTCATTTGAAAATCATACCATTCCGGCCCACTCAATAAGTTTAAATTATTTATTGCAGTTTGTACACCGTAATAACCATTGAAATTAACTATCGTTTTTCCAACCTCACCAGTCTTGGTAGTAATAAGTATTACACCATTAGCCCCTCTTGAACCATAAATGGCAGAAGCAGAAGCATCTTTCAATACTTCCAAAGAAGTTATATCATTAGGATTTAAATAAGAGATATTACTTACCGGCATTCCATCTACTACATAAAGAGGCTCAGAATCATTAACCGTACCGATACCACGAATACGAATTGTGGGTGTAGCACCCGGTGAACCAGACTGCGATGTGATTGATACACCTGCAATACGTCCTTGCAATGCTGTCCCGACATCTCCAACAGGTTGTTTTGCCAAAACATCTCCTTTAACAGAGGCTACGGCTCCCGTGATATCGCTCTTTTTAGATATGCCATAGCCTATCACTACTATTTCATCTAATAATTTGGTATCTTCTTTCAATACAACCCGCAAATATTTACCCTTAACCACTTGTTCAAGCGTCTGATACCCTACATAACTAACAACAATCACAGCATCAGAAGCAACATCATTTAATATAAAATTACCATCCACATCTGTTATGACTCCATTTGCGGTTCCTTTTATCAAAACGCTTGCTCCTATGATAGGGATATTATTACTATCAATCACTGTACCTGTAATTTTTCTACTATTTTGAGAAAGAGCCGCACTTTTTATTATATTTATATTTCGACCATTAATAGAAAATGACAGCCCCGTCCCTTTCAATGCCAAATCCAAAACCTCATCCATTCTTTTGTCCTTTACATCAACAGTCACTTTTATATTGTTGACATCAGCATCAGCATAAAAAAATAAGTACTCGCTTTGTTGTTCCATATGTGAAAAAAAATCAGTCAGTAGAACACTCGTTTTATTAACAGATATTTTTTTATTCTGCAAATAATCATCCGCAGCAAACACATTGTCCGTTGAGACAAATATGAAAGATAAAGTAATAGCAAAAGCAATTATACCTTGCTTTACATTCTTGCATAAAAAAGTAGTATATAAGTTGTTTTCCATATTTTTGACGTTGTTTTTCTAGTAAAATAATGTATACAAATAACACATGAAATACTGTTTCGGTCAACAAAAAGAGCCCAAGCCCTCATGTCATAATACAATTCTATTTATGTTTCATAAGCAAGTCATATTAGTTTAACACTCAATAAATGTAGTATATACCATTCTCTTCTTTCCATTTTATATGTATTGTACGATTGATTACATCCAACACATTATGAAATGCAATATTCTGTTCAAAACTACCTGTAAACTTTAATTCTGGATTAAGTAGCTTTTTATTATTGATAATTATTTTCACTCCATAATCGGCTTCCAATTTCTTCATCAATCTCTCAAATGGCAACGAGCGATATTTAAATAATCCTTCTTTCCATGCACTTTCCTGTTCTGAATCTATTTCAGTAAGCTCCAAATTGCGATTATTTTTATTAAATAAGAGTTTTTGATTGGGCTTCATTAACACACTCTGTTCACTACTTACAAAACGTATGGCCCCCTCTAATAATACAGTTTCAATTGTACCGGTTTCCTCTTTGTTACTTGCCGTAAATTTTGTACCTAGAACTTTTACTATTGTCCCATCCATATCCACAATAAATGGAGAAACTGTATTCTTTTTAACATCAAAATATGCCTCACCAATTAATCTGACACGTCTCTCTTTCTGACCATAATCATCGGTATAAGAAACTTTACTGTTTCTATTTAATATGATTCTGGTACTATCCTCCATAAAAAAGGTTGAGATACTATTTCCTGTCATATATATATATTGTTGAAAAATTCGTGGTGTGTTTTCTATCATCATAAAAAAACTCAACGTCAAGATAATAAGCAATGATGCAGCAACTCCACTGTAAACAACCATTCTTTTTCTCCTAGAATTCCTCATATCCAACTTTGCTATTTTCTGCTGAAGTTTCTTAAAAGAATTTTCAGCTGTCATTGGATAATCATATTTTAAATTTGCATTCCAATAACTTTCTATTTTTTGAAATTCTTCTCTGTTTTTCTCATCTGCATTTAACCATTGTGCAAATTCAACAATATCATCATAAGAATTTGTTTTGGTTAATATCCGCATTATTATTTCATCCATTTTCATATAATTCAGTTTGCTATTCATTTAGTTAGTCGCAAAAAAAAAGAATCCCCCTTAGTCATATTACTTATTTTTTCTATTTTCGCTTTAAAGACTAAGGGTATTTACCTATTTGCTGCGACTATTTAAGAAACAAGAAGAACCTATTTCGTGAAAAACGCTGAAGAAATAACTCACTGTATCCAAAGAATTGCACTGAATGATTCTCAGGTTGCATTAAAAGAGTTATACACCTATTATTTCTATGATCTTCTACGTTATAGCATGCTCTATACCTCCAACCCACGTGATGCAGAAGAAGTCGTATCAGATACTTTCTTCATGGTGTGGAATAACCGAAAACAACTTTTAGATATAAAAAACTTCAATTCATATATATATACTGTAGTTCGCAACAAATCAATAAGTCAGTTTCGTGCACTACATATAGAAAACCAAAGTATAGATAATATTGCTATTGATATTTTTGCTCATACTAATATTACTCCGGAAGATGAATTAATTTCCCAAGAAGAAATTTCCGAAATTAACTTAGCAATTAACAGTCTGCCTAATAAGTGTAAGATTGCTTTTAAACTCGTAAAAGAAAATCATTTAAAATATAAAGAAGCAGCAGAAATACTCAATATTTCAGTAAAAACATTGGAAGCCCATTTAACAACGGCTATGAAAAAGATTCGAGAAAAACTGCAAGACAGCATATGATTTCTAATCATTACTATCCAATTTATTAGTAAAGTTCATTATTTATAATAAAAAAGAGTACAGCTACACCACTTATGTAAAATATCACCTATATGTTAGTAATTGGGGTATTGGTATTCTGCATACAATTGTTCCCCTACTTACTAAAAGCAGGGAAACAATTACTTCCACACTCACAAGAAAAATCTATAAATACGAGCCGGATAAGATTTAACTCCATCCCCCCTTGTTCGTATACAATGAAGCGGTTGGAAAGGTATTCAAAAATGAGACAGCCTTAGTTCAAGCTCAGTCCATACGTACCTAAGATCTCCATCTCGTCTGTCGTATAACTTCCCTGGGACTTGATATGCTGTACTTCCTTCATGAATGCCTCGGAATGAGCCAGAAAGTCCCGGAAACTCTTCATCTCTCGAGGATGTCCTTCCACCGTCGGCAAACGTTTGGCAATGTCCAACTGAATAACCAACTTCATCATTTTCATATCCAGCCGGGCCATATCGGGAGAGGGTTTGCGCATACACAATTGCAGAATACTCTGCATCGTGGTAGACATCCTGTTCATGGCAAGTATCTGTTCCTTCATCGGGTTATCATTCAGCAATACCTTCTGCGCTTCTTCGGTAAAAGGAGACAGCATATCAAGAATATTCTCTTTATACTCCGCCATCTCGACGCTCAGCCGGTAATTAACAGGCAGCAGTTTATCGGCAGCAGACTTATCTTTTGCTTTCAGCGAGGAAAGATACCGATTGAAATTAGCATAAAATTGCTTTCTAACCTGAAACAACTGCATAAAGCTCTGTTTCAGATTGCGCCGGGTTTCTTCATTAAAATACGTACCGGGGTTGACGACCGATGCAGAATCTTTCTGAGAGAAAGCCGGCGGAACAACAGCCGTCAGTATCGGCGCATCCTCATTCTGTTCCATATATCCCAATACGGAATTCACATCCTTCTCCACCACCAAATTCTTCAACAGGGCGAGCGAGGCATTGTAGTACTTTATCACCTTATCCGCCTGTTCCACTTCCGCAGCAGAATATTTTTCGGAAGTTTTCCGCTGAACGCCGCTACCGCAAGCAGCCAACATAAGAGTAACCGCAAACGCTCCCGCAAACATTAAATTCTTTCTCATAAGGTTTCCTTTCATTTTTTAATATGCACGTACCATTCGCATGTACGCTTTTATTCACTAATTTTGCAAATCATTATGCGGAACAAACAAACGATGAAAGAGATAGGTTCCGGTATATCGTTTAATTTTCAAGAAAAAGATGCAAAACACTACTATAAAAGGTTTTCTATATGCGGCACTCTCCTCGTCCACATTCGGACTGGCGCCTTTCTTCAGCATATCATTGTTGGTAGCGGGATTCTCATCCTTTGAAGTGCTGACATACCGCTGGGGAATCGCTTCACTCATTTTGGCAATTGCCGGCATCATATTGGGAGAGCGGTTCCGAATCACCGGGAAAGACTGGCAAACCGTATTCATACTAAGCCTGTTCAGAGCCACCACCTCATTCAGCCTCGTGATAGCCTACCAAAATATTGCCAGCGGCGTAGCATCCACCATTCACTTCATGTACCCTCTGGCGGTAGCGCTTACCATGATGCTGTTTTTCAAGGAAAAGAAGTCTTTCTCCATCCTGTTTGCAGTGTTCATTTCATTGATAGGCGCGGCGTTACTGTCATCGGGCGAGATAGATTTCAAAGGCGGAGATACTGCAACAGGACTGATCGCCGCCGCCATTTCCATATTCTCGTACGGCGGATATATTATAGGTGTACGGAAAAGCCGCGCTGCCAGCATCCCGTCTACGGCACTGACCTGCTATGTCATGGGATTCGGAACCCTATTCTATATTATAGGCGGCTGTCTGACAGACGGCATCCGACCGGCAACAGACGGCCATGCATGGCTGAACATCCTCGGACTGGCAATACCGGCAACGGCCGTTTCCAATATCAGTCTGGTAAAGGCAATCAAACATGTAGGCCCCACGCTTACATCCATCTTCGGAGCATTGGAACCTCTGACCGCCATAATCATCGGATGTTGCGTATTCAAAGAAAGCTTCACATGGAGCAGCGCTATCGGAATCGCCCTGATTGTGACGGCAGTGACAGTAGTCATCCTGCACGAAAACGGCACGGGCAAAGTGCGCAAGTAATCCTACTTCGTCCGCTTATAATCCGCGATAAATCCTTCCATCATCCACTTTGCCAAAGCCTGGCGGTTGGAGCTGATAACGAAACGACGTTGGTCGAACGTATTCTGGATATTGCCCAATTCCACAAAAACGGAAGTCGGCGCGGCTTTCAGCAATACATAAAGGTTGCGTGAGCTGACAGTCCCCTCAAACCCGCGGTTCGGCTGGTGTTTGTCGTACTTCGACTCGAAAGTTTCTTTCATGGTAACCGCCAGCTTCTTTCCCAACACGCTTTTCGGAGCATGGTAAAAGAAGACATCCGTCTGCGCGCTCTTGCTACGGCTGTCTACGTGCAGAAAGATGGCCCGGCAATACTTATATTTCTGACGGTCTTTCCGATAGAGTTCATTGATTTTGGCACAACGCTGTTGCAGACGGGCTACCTGGTTCAGCGGAATAGCCTCTCCCATACAAGTTTCCCGCTTACTGTTGGAAAGATAGCGGTCGTCACGAATCCCGTCTTTGGCATCCTGAATGATGATACGTACTTCCGCCCCTTCCTGCATCAGGTTACGGGCAAGGCGCAAGGCAACATCATAGGCATATTCATCCTCATGCAACTCCACCTTTCCTATTTTCCCGATAGCTCCCGGGTCGGGACCGCCATGCCCGCTGACTACATAGAAGCAAGCGCCCTGTAAGCGGTTGGAAGTCACTTTCACATCAGCCAGTTTCTTCCCGAACAACCGTTCCCGAACCGCTCCCTTTTTGCCGGCGGCAGATTTGGATGAAGCGGCGGCAGAAGTCCCCTTCTTCAAGGGAGGCAATATATACTTCACTCCCAATCGCAGTTCCTCTTTTCCACGCAGACGTTTCTCGTTCAGCTTCATAAACTCGTTATAGCAGGCTTTTCCGGGACGCTTGTTCCGCTCCAGAAAAGCGGAAATACCCTCACCCGCCTTGGGTGTGGCATATTCTCCCTGAGCAGAAACCTCAAAAACAAGAAAAGTACAAAAGAAGATAGCCAGCAAGCAAAATATACGTTTCATATTCCCGTTATTCGTCATTTATTCGTATCGGCAGTAAATTTTCAACCGCTAAATTATTGCATTTTACCATTCACGCGTACAAATTTATATTTTTTTCCCTACTTTTGCGACAACTTACGCGTTTTAAAGAAAAGAAACTCTAAAAACAGATAGCATTATGGCAAAGCAATTCAAGCCGGAGACACTGTGCGTACAGGCAGGGTGGACTCCTAAAAAGGGTGAACCCCGTGTACTCCCCATTTATCAAAGTACAACTTTCAAATATGACACCAGCGAACAAATGGCTCGTCTGTTCGACCTCGAAGACAGCGGTTACTTCTACACCCGTCTGCAGAATCCTACGAACGATGCCGTTGCCGCCAAGATAGCCGCTCTTGAAGGCGGTGTAGCCGCTATGCTGACATCGAGCGGACAGGCTGCGAATTTCTATGCTATCTTCAACATCTGTCAGGCAGGCGACCACTTCGTATGCTCATCCACCATCTATGGCGGAACATTCAACCTGTTTGGCGTAACAATGAAAAAACTGGGCGTCGACGTGACTTTTGTCAACCCGGATGCGCCCGAAGAGGAAATCTCCGCAGCTTTCCGTCCGAATACCAAAGCCTTGTTCGGCGAAACGATCTCCAACCCAACGCTGGAGGTTCTCGATATCGAAAAGTTTGCCCGCATCGCCCACAAGCATGGGGTGCCGTTGATTGTAGACAACACTTTCCCCACTCCTATCAACTGCCGCCCGTTTGAATGGGGAGCCGATATAGTAGTCCACTCCACCACCAAATACATGGACGGACACGCCACCAGCGTAGGCGGCGCAATTGTAGACAGCGGTAATTTCGATTGGGACGCGCATGCCGACAAATTCCCCGGCCTCTGCACTCCGGACGAATCGTATCACGGGCTCACTTATACAAAAGCTTTCGGCAAACTGGCTTACATCACGAAAGCTACGGCGCAGTTGATGCGCGACCTCGGCAGCATCCAGTCTCCACAGAATGCCTTCTTGCTGAACCTCGGTCTGGAAACGCTGCACCTGCGTATGCCTCAACATTGCGGCAATGCCCAGAAAGTAGCCGAATACCTTTCTAAGAATGACAAAGTGGCATGGGTAAACTATTGCGGCCTGCCCGACAATAAGTACTACGAGTTGGCACAGAAATACATGCCGGGCGGTTCGTGCGGCGTTATCTCCTTCGGGCTGAAAGGCGGTCGTGAGGTATCCATCAAATTTATGGATTCACTGAAGCTGGCTGCTATCGTAACCCACGTTGCCGATGCGCGTACCTGCGTGCTTCACCCTGCCAGCCATACGCATCGTCAGCTTTCTGACGAGCAACTGTTGGAAGCCGGTATCCGTCCCGACCTTATCCGCTTCTCGGTGGGTATTGAAAACGCGGATGATATTATCGCTGATATAGAGCAAGCGCTGAATGCGTAACCAAATAAATTTTGCACCACAGCAAAAAAGAAATATCGCTGTGGTGCAAAACCTTTTTCAGATGATTTCGGCCTGATAAGCCGGAAGTCTTATTCCACTTTCAACGTAATCGGCAAACTCGCCTTACCCTGATAGAATGTCCCTGCCTTAACGACCGAAGCATCGCACTTCACCGGTATTTCCCACAAAGCGGAATTTACAGTCGGTTCTGAACCATCCATTGTATAACGTATTTCAGCGCCTCGAATGGCTGTATTGGCGTAAAGTGCACCGTCTTTCACCAGCAATCCCGGATGCGGCAGGCGGAAATTGATACCGTTCTTCGCCCAATAAGGCATTTCCATATCACTGATTTTTTCATAATACAGCGCCAGCGCTTTGTCGAAAGCTTGTTGTTCCTGTGCGCCTCGCAGTTTTTCCCATGCCGGATAAGCATTCCAACCACGCTCTGCCAGTCCCATGATTTTCGGGAAAAGAAGATATTCCACACCGCTGAAACTACGGATTGTTTCGGCAAACAGCTGACCTTGTACACCCAGAATATTCTTTCGGCCTTCTGCCGTCAGAACAGTCTTTCCTTTTTCCGCTTTATCCAAATCAACAGAATCCCCTGCTCCGTCCGTACGCAATGAACGATAGATGCTGAAAGGAAGCATGGAAAAAGAGATCGCCTCATCCACATAGCCGCCCCAGTCGAGCCCGCGCTCATCAGGATGCCCGTTGTAAGCCATATCCATATAGAAATTGCCCACATTGCAGAGAATCACCGGATAACCGTTATTGGCAATCTGATAAACCACTTCATCGTAGCCCGGAACCGTATTCCAGCAGTACACGCCTGCCGCCTGAGTCCGCAATTGCCGGTGAGCCTCTTCGGTATGCCCCAAAGCCACTTCCTGCCACCCGCTGAACTTCAGACCGTTCCTTTGCATGATGCCGGCCATTTGCGTGATGAAATACTCTGCCAAATCATGCGGTTTCGTCATACCCTCCTCTTTCATCAATGCCCGGCACTTGGGAGAACCCAGCCATACGCCGCGCGCCACCTCATCACCGCCAAGATGCACCGTAGTCAGCGGTACGCCGGCTTCCTCGTACATAGCCGCAAGTTCCTGAATCACTTTCTCCATAAAGCGGTAGGCGGAAGGCATGGCCACATTTATCACATTGTCCGTATAATACTGCACGGACGCATAGCGGGAAGTATCTTCCGGCTCACTCAACAGATATTCGGCGGCCTTTTCCATATCCGTATCCTTATACCTGTTGTAACGTGCTTTCATGGAAACGATAGCCGCACGGGCATGTCCGGGAGATTCTATTTCCGGTATGACACGGATATGCCTTTCGGCGGCGTAACGTAGCAAACCGATGAAATCCTCGCGGGAGTAATGTCCGTTGCCTACCGTTGAGGCATCCGGGTCATAGCCGCCATCGTAACAGGGATAGAGGCATCGGCTCTCGTCAGTGGTATGTCCGCGACGGCTGCCTACGGCCGTCAGTTCTTCCAGTCCCGGAATTTCCAGACGCCATGCTTCGTCATCCGCAAAATGGAAATGAAGCACATTCATTTTGTAAGAAGCGAAAATATCCACCAGCTTTTTCAGATTGTCCGCGGCAGTGAAGTTACGGGCAATGTCTATCATCTGCCCGCGGTACAAAAGGTCGGGATAATCTTCCACGGACATGGCGTCCAGCCGGTACGGCGCTTTTTTATCTTTCAGCATCGCCAGCAAAGTCTGCGTACCGTTGAAAACTCCGTGCGGCGTGGCGGCGCTGATTTTTATCCGATCGCTGCCTATAACCATATCATAGTATTCATCGTTCACAGCTTTCGCCTTGTCGGCCAAAGTTTCCAAAGCAATTGCGACGGGAGCTTGGTCAACTATCTCCAAACCATACAAGGCGGACAGTTTCTCTTTCAGCAGCCTCGCCTCGCCGGCATACTCGTCCGGATAAACCAAAGCCACCTTACCGTCCAGCACAACACCACCCTCGGCAGGCGTTACTTTCTTTACCGACGGCAATATATCCGACTGCTTCAAAGCCGGCGCATGCGCCAAACGGAGGTTCGATTCGTATATCTTAACCGCATCCGGATAGCCGGGCAGTGATTCCGGCGAGGGCAACCCAAGCGCATTCAGCGTTACGGGAAGCGGCTTGCCTTCCTTACCGTCTGTCGCAGCTACCCAATAAGTACCCTCGGGCGCATGCGAGTTCCGGTCCAGCTTGTAAGAACACAGGAAAGTGATACGCATGGAATCGCCGGGTGCCAGCGAAGTGAAGCTTTCCGTCGGATACATCTTAAAGAAGTTTCCGTTCACCGACTCCACCTTAACGGCAGGATTCCCCGCCTGCTTCACATTGCGGGGAAGCTGTGAATAATAGATTGTCCAATCTTTGGGAAGAGGAGCATCGGAGATGTTTTTAAGAACAAAGGAGTTCTCATAATAGCCGGGAGCAATGTCGCTCGCCCCCATTTCCCAGGTCAGGGAAACCGGAGCTTCGGATTTGTCACTCGTTCCGCATCCCGTCCAAAACGGCACGGTGCAAAACAATAATCCTGCAAGAGGAAGTTTCAAAATTTTCATAAAATACTTGTGTTAAGTTAATAATCGGGGGTAATTACTTAAATCTACTGCCAAAAATAAGCATTTTCAGTTTATTTACTGATAAATCTAATAGAAATTATCAGTCACAAGCTACAATTTAGAACTTTTATCTCTAAATTTGCGACCAAATTATAACCATTTTAACTAATCTACCATGGCTAAGATAACCAAAGAAGCCGCCTTGCTTTATCACTCGCAAGGCAAACCGGGAAAAATTGAGGTAGTGCCGACCAAGCCCTACAGTACACAAACCGATCTTTCACTCGCTTATTCTCCGGGCGTTGCGGAACCTTGTCTCGAAATCGAGAAGAATCCGCAAGACGCGTACAAATATACAGCAAAAGGTAATCTGGTAGCTGTAATTTCCAACGGAACCGCCGTTCTCGGTTTGGGCGACATAGGCGCTCTCAGCGGCAAGCCCGTTATGGAAGGAAAAGGGCTGTTATTCAAAATTTATGCCGGTATCGATGTATTCGATATTGAAGTGAACGAAAAAGACCCCGATAAGTTTATCGAAGCGGTCAAGGCAATCGCCCCCACTTTCGGCGGTATCAATCTGGAAGATATCAAAGCTCCCGAATGTTTTGAAATAGAACGCCGTCTGAAAGAAGAGCTCGACATCCCCGTGATGCACGACGACCAGCACGGTACAGCCATCATCTCCAGCGCCGGACTGCTGAACGCCCTGGAAGTGGCAGGCAAGAAGATTGAAGATGTAAGAATCGTGGTGAACGGCGCAGGCGCTTCCGCCACCTCTTGCACCAAGCTATACGAGTCGCTCGGCGCGCGCCGTGAAAACATCCTGATGCTGGACAGCAAAGGCGTCATCACCAGCGACCGCGAAAACCTGACCGAACAGAAACGTTACTTTGCAACCGACCGTCGCGACGTGCATACCCTTGCCGAAGCCATCAAAGGTGCCGACGTATTCCTCGGCCTGTCCAAAGGCAATGTATTGACACAGGATATGGTGCGCAGCATGGCCGACCATCCCATTGTGTTCGCTCTTGCCAACCCTACTCCGGAAATATCTTACGAGGACGCCATGGCCGCACGCCCGGATGTATTGATGTCTACCGGCCGTTCCGACTATCCGAACCAGATTAACAACGTCATCGGCTTCCCCTACATCTTCCGCGGCGCGCTCGACACGCAAGCCAAAGCCATCAACGAGGAAATGAAGATTGCCGCGGTACACGCCATCGCCAACCTCGCCAAGCAACCCGTACCCGATGTAGTGAACGAGGCCTACCATGTAAACAACTTCACTTTCGGTCCTGAATACTTCATCCCGAAACCGGTAGACCCGCGCCTCATCACCGAAGTATCTTGCGCGGTAGCCAAAGCTGCCATGGACAGCGGCGTAGCCGGCAAGAGCATCGAAGATTGGGATGCCTACAAACTGCAACTGCGCGAACTGATGGGCTACGAAAGCAAACTCACCCGCCAGCTCTACGACACTGCCCGCCGCAACCCGCAGCGCGTAGTCTTTGCCGAAGGCATTCACCCGAATATGCTGAAAGCTGCCGTTGAAGCCAAAGCCGAAGGTATCTGCCACCCTATTATATTAGGTAATGACGAAGCAATCGAGAAATTGGCGAAAGAACTCGACCTCAGCCTCGAAGGCATCGAAATCGTAAACCTGCGCCATCCTGACGAATCGGAACGCCGCGAGCGTTATGCACGTATCCTTTCCGAAAAGCGTGCCCGCGAAGGCGTTACCTACGAAGAAGCCAACGACAAGATGTTCGAGCGCAACTACTTCGGTATGATGATGGTGGAAACCGGCGAGGCCGACGCTTTCATCACCGGATTGTACACCAAATACAGCAATACCATCAAGGTAGCCAAAGAAGTAATCGGCATCCGTCCGGAATACAAGCATTTCGGTACCATGCACATCCTCAACTCCAAAAAAGGTACGTACTTCCTTGCCGACACGCTCATCAACCGCCATCCCAACGCGGAAACACTGATTGATATCGCCAAACTGTCGGAATATACCGTACGCTTCTTCAACCATACGCCCGTTATGGCCATGTTGAGCTACTCCAATTTCGGAACAGACAAAGAAGGAAGTCCGGTAAGCGTGCACGAAGCCGTGGACTATATGCAGCAAAACTATCCCGACCTTGCCATTGACGGTGAAATGCAAGTGAACTTTGCCATGAACCGCGAACTGCGCGATGCCAAATACCCCTTCACCCGTCTGAAAGGAAAGGATGTGAATACGCTTATCTTCCCGAACCTGAGCTCCGCCAACTCCGCATACAAATTGTTGCAGACAATGGATATGGATTCCGAGCTTATCGGCCCGATACAAATGGGGTTGAACAAGCCTATCCACTTCACCGACTTTGAAAGCTCCGTACGCGATATAGTAAACATCACTGCGGTGGCGGTTATCGACGCCATTGTAGATAAAAAGAAAGCCGGTAAATGAAAAGACGATTATCCAAATTCCAAATAGTTTGCATTACGCTTCTTTGGGCGGCACTTTGTTACATCGTCTTGACTTCCGCCGAACGAATTGACGGGCCAATCATTCTAACGCTTATCATTTCGGCGGCATTGGTATTCATTCCTGTAATAAAAGCTCTCAAAAGAGGATAAACAATATCTTTTTATTCCTTTTTGCGGGATAAAACAACATTTTTGCTGTTTTATCCCGTATTTTCTTTATAAATTGTTTGCTTGTATCATTTTTATGTTTACTTTTGCAACCGCAACGAGAGGTAAAGCGATAAGGTAATAAAGTGATGAGGCTTACACTTATGTTCATCGCACGATGATACAGAAGCAACGCCATCACCCTACCGCATCACCACTTTATAACACAAATATGTAACCAATTTAAAGAAATAGATTATGAATGCAGCTAAGGTATTAGAAGATTTGAAAAGACGGTTCCCCAACGAACCGGAGTATCATCAGGCAGTAGAAGAAGTTCTTTCTACCATTGAAGAAGAGTACAACAAACATCCGGAGTTTGACAAAGCCAATCTGATTGAACGTCTTTGCATCCCCGATCGCGTTTACCAATTCCGTGTTACTTGGGTGGATGACAAGGGTAACGTACAAACCAACATGGGTTACCGTGTACAGCACAACAACGCCATCGGTCCGTACAAAGGCGGTATCCGCTTCCACGCTTCCGTGAACCTGTCCATTCTGAAATTCCTTGCTTTCGAACAGACTTTCAAAAACTCACTGACTACCCTGCCTATGGGTGGCGGTAAAGGCGGTTCGGACTTCTCTCCGCGCGGCAAGTCAAATGCAGAGGTTATGCGCTTCGTTCAGGCTTTCATGCTGGAACTGTGGCGTCACATCGGTCCCGAGACTGACGTTCCCGCCGGTGACATCGGTGTAGGCGGCCGTGAAGTAGGTTTCATGTTCGGTATGTACAAGAAGCTGACCCACGAGTTTACCGGAACATTTACAGGAAAAGGCCGCGAATTCGGCGGTTCGCTGATCCGTCCGGAAGCTACGGGTTACGGTAACATCTACTTCTTGCTGGAAATGCTGAAAACCAAAGGCACAGACCTTAAAGGTAAGACCTGTCTGATTTCCGGTTCGGGTAACGTAGCCCAGTACACTGCCGAGAAAGTATTGGAAATGGGCGGTAAAGTTTTAACAATGTCCGACTCCGACGGTTACATATACGACCCCGCAGGTATCGACCGTGAAAAACTGGATTACATCATGGAGTTGAAGAACCTCTACCGTGGACGTATCCGCGAATATGCAGAGCAATATCCGGGCGTTAAATACGTAGAAGGCGCACGTCCCTGGAGTGAAAAAGCGGATATTGCCTTGCCGTCCGCCACTCAGAATGAAATCAACGGTGACGATGCCAGAAAACTTATCGCCAACGGTGTAATGGCGGTATCCGAAGGCGCCAACATGCCTTCTACTCCCGAAGCCATCAAAGTATTCCAGGAAGCCAAGATTCTGTATGCTCCGGGTAAGGCGGCCAACGCCGGCGGTGTATCGGTATCGGGTCTGGAAATGACTCAGAACTCCATCAAACTGGGTTGGAGCTCCGAAGAAGTAGACGAGAAGCTGAAAAGCATCATGAAGAATATCCACGCCGCTTGCGTGCAATACGGTACGGAAGAGAACGGTTACGTGAACTATGTGAAGGGCGCTAACGTTGCCGGATTCATGAAAGTAGCCAAAGCCATGATGGCACAAGGTATTCTGTAAGAACAGGCAGCCATAGTATAATAAAACAGAGGCGGGAAGATACAATGTTCCCCGCCTCTATTTTTTTATTTAATAATATTGTCTACATTTACTCCCCGTTAAAAGAGATTTCAAAACGATATGACAACAAAAGAAATTCCCGTACTGCTCCTTACCGGTTATCTGGGCAGTGGCAAAACGACCTTGGTAAACCATATTCTCGCCAATAAACAAGGTATCAGATTCGCGGTTATCGTCAATGACATAGGCGAGGTAAACATCGATGCAGACCTCATCCAAAAAGGCGGCGTTGTGGGCAAGAAAGACGAAAGCCTCGTTGCACTTCAGAACGGTTGCATCTGTTGTACGCTGAAAACAGACTTGATAGAGCAAATAGGCGAAATCATGCGGATGGAGCGTTTCGATTATATCGTCATCGAAGCCAGCGGCATCTGCGAACCGGAACCCATCGCGCAGACCATCTGCTCCATTCCCCGCCTGGGCGGCATGTACACCAAGTATGGCATCTGCCGCTTAGACTGCATCACTACCGTAGTGGACGCCCTGCGCCTGCAAAGCGAATTCTCCTGCGGCGACGACCTTACCCGGAAAGGGATTGACGAGGAAGACATTGAAAATCTTATCATCCGGCAGATTGAATTCTGTAATATCATTCTTCTGAACAAGGCGGCGGAAGTAAAGCCCGAAGAGTTGGACCGCATCAAGCTGATTATACGTACCCTGCAACCCGCGGCCGAAATCATCGAATGCAATTACGCGGATGTGAATTTAGAGAAGATTATCCATACAGGCATGTTCGACTTTGAACGGGTGGCTACTTCGGCGGGATGGATTCGCGGAATAGAGAAACAGGCCACCGAAGAGGAAGAGAAAGAAGCGCACGGACATCACCGCCACCATGAAGACGGACATGCGCATCCTCACGAAGAACACGAGCACCGTCACGAAGCGCACGGACACCATCATCACCATCACGAAGGGGGCGAAGTGGAAGAGTACGGCATCGGCACTTTCGTTTACTACCGCCGTCCGGCATTCGACATTCACAAATTCGACCACTTCATCGCCACCAGATGGAGCCGCAACATCATCCGTGCCAAAGGCGTATGCTATTTCAGCCACAACCGCGACATGTCCTACCTCTTTGAACAGGCAGGCGCCCAGAAGCAACTGACCGAAGCCGGCTTGTGGTATGCCACAGCACCCGAAGAAGACCTGATTGAATTAATGCGTCAGGAACCCGGCCTGATGCGTGACTGGGATGATAAGTACGGAGACCGTATGCAGAAGATAGTCTTCATAGGACAGCACATGGACAAAGAGCAGATTATACGCGACCTCGACGAATGCCTTGAATAAGGCGTATTTCCGTTTCCACCGGAGAAGACGGCTGTTTCCCTAATGGAAACGCCCGTTCCCCTTAAAGGAAACCCGAATTTCCAAGCAGGGAAACCGAAGTTTCTACCGTAGGAAACTGACGTTTCCCTTTAAGGAAACCGGAGTTCCCGCCATAGTGCAGTCACATTACGCTGCATTCCAGCCGGCTATCCCCACCAGTCATACCGTTCTACATACTCGTCGAAGTAGTCATCAAGCCGCAGGCCGAGAGCTTCCGCCTGGCTGACAATGTACTGCTGGGCGGTAGGGTCGATAAGGTATTCCCCTTTACGGGCGAGGTAATAGTTCTTACGTCCGAAGTAGGAAATAAGCCGCAAGCGGAATGTGCCCGCCACCCGAACCGTCAGCAACTCTGCCACCCGGGTGAAACCGCGGGCGTAGCGCACCGGCGTATTCGGACGGTAATATTCGCACTCTCCTTTCATCGACTCCAACTTCCGGGGACTAAGCGTAGGCAGGAACGGATATTGCGGGGAAGCGTTCCGCAAGGCTATATAACGCAGGCAGGTAAAGCGTTTCGTACAATCGGCAGAGGCACATACACCGAAGTTGTAAGGCGCCTGCGAATTCTCTAAGTTATTCATTTATTTTACAGATTAGTTTGTCTCAACGCTTCATAGACAGCCGGATGCAGGAAATAGCGCACGTCCCTGCCCTCTTCCATCGCCTGGCGGATAAAGGTAGAACTTATTTCGAATGTGGGCGAAGAGGCCAGTTTTACATTTTGAGGTAAAGTATTCCCGTCCACCGCATAACCGGGACGGGGATAAATAAGAATAAAGTTTTCCGCAAGAATACGCTCCGACTGATACCAGCGGGAAAAGAGCGCCCAGTTATCAGAACCTATGATAAGGTGAAAAGTATCTTGCGGGTAAGCCTGTTTCAATTTATCAAGCGTATGGACGGTATAAGACGGGCGCGGCAGATGAAACTCGAAATCGGAAGCCCGGAACTTGGGATACCCCTCGATGGCAAGCCGCACCAGCTTCAGGCGAAGCTCATCGCTCATCAGAGAAACTTCTTCTTTCAGCGGATTATGCGGTGTCACCATAAACCAAACCTCGTCCAACCCTTCGTATTCACAAAGATAATTGGCAAGAGCCAGATGTCCGATATGTACCGGATTGAACGAACCGCTGAAAATACCTATATTCACTTGGTAAATTGAAAATTAAGAATTGAGAATTAAAAAATGCCGGAGACTATGCTATCAAAGTTCTCCTTTCAGACGTTTCCAACAGCCGTAAATATTTACGCCGCTTATGAACATCACGATGAGCATGGCTGCGGCCGGAGTGTACTCCTTCAGGTCGACATTCAATATAGCCAAAACAATAGCTCCCAGGAACAGAACGATATTCAGGACTAACAGGAGCTTATTGGCTCTCGGCGATAGCTTTTTGATTTTTGTCCGCTTCATCGGTTCAAGAATTGAGTTATTACTTTTAAAGCTTCCGCTTTAGCCGTTTCCAAATCATCGTTCACAATCACCGTATCGAACTTCGGCGCGAAACCCAGTTCGTATTCGGCTTTCGCCACACGGCTCTCGATTACTTCGGGAGCATCCGTGCCGCGGCCTACCAAACGCTTCCGCAGTTCTTCCACCGAAGGCGGCTGGATAAAAACGGACAAGGCACGCTCTCCGTAGAATTTCTTGATATTACAACCGCCCACTACATCTACGTCGAATACAACATTCTGTCCGGCCGCCAACTGCTTTTCCACCTGTGCTTTCAGCGTTCCGTAAAAGCGGTCCTGATACACTTCTTCGTATTCCAGAAACTCATCATTGGCGATGCGGCTCCGGAACTCTTCGGGAGTGAGGAAGAAATATTCCACACCATTCCGTTCGGCGCCGCGTGGCGGACGGCTGGTTGCGGAGATAGAAAAAGCCAGGTTCAGGTTCTGCGTCAGCAGATAGTTGATAATTGTGGACTTGCCCGAACCGGAGGGGGCGGAAAATATAATCAGTTTACCCATCTATGGTATTTACTATTTGACGATTGACAATTTACTATTTAATACGCTGCATGAATATTCGGGACTTGTTCCTTACATTACATTCAGGACTTGTTCCTTAATCTGCTCCAACTCATCTTTCATCTGCACTACAATCTTCTGCATTTCAGCGTGATTGGATTTACTGCCCAAAGTATTGATTTCGCGTCCCATCTCCTGCGCGATAAAGCCTAACTTCTTGCCTTGTCCGCTGCCGCTCTCGAGCGTGCTGATAAAGTATTTCAGATGATTGGAAAGACGTTGCTTCTCTTCATTGACATCAAGTTTCTCAATATAGTAGATAAGTTCCTGTTCCAAACGGTTCTTATCATAATCTACGCTCAATGTCTTTTCAAGGGCATCCGTGATACGGTCTTTGACCTTTCCTACCCGTTCCTGCTCGTACGGGGCGACCGACTCAAGCAACCGGGCTATATTCTCGATTTTCTCACGGAACTTCTTCTCCAACGCCGCGCCTTCCTGCTTGCGGAAATCTATCAGATGCCCGATAGCCTCTTCTACCGCTACGTGAGCCACCGCCCACTCCTCGTCACTCAATTCCTGCGTTTCATTCTTCGTCATTACGTCCGGCATACGAAGCAGTGTAGCAAACCAATCGGCCGGTTCGGGGATACCGGCAAACGCAGAAATCTCCTTAATCCGCTTATAGTACGCCTCTACCAACTCCTGGTTGATAGGAGTGGCCAGTTGTTCCGCATCTTTCTTTTCAATCCAAAGGCTGAAATCGACCTTGCCGCGTTCCAGCATCCTGGATATTTCATTGCGGATTTCCATTTCCTTTTCCCTGTAAAGCGGAGCGATACGGGCAGACAAATCCATAGCTTTGCTGTTGAGCGACTTAATTTCAACATTGATTTTCTTATCGGGCAATTCGGCAGTTGCTTTGCCATAGCCTGTCATAGATTGTATCATAACAGTATAATTTTATTTTCTTAGCTAATTATCAAAGAGTTACAATCCGCGTAAATCTCTCTCGTCCGTAACTCTTCTCCAAAATATCCGACAAAGATAGCTATTCTCAATGATTATTTATTGCATTCATTGAGAATTCTTTGAGCAAATGTCAAACCAAGCTTTCCTACAAACAACTTGTGTAATCGAAACAAATCACGTAAATTTGCCACAATAAAATTCAGAATAGAAGTTATGTCATGTATCTTGCACATTGAAACGTCCACTTCAGCCTGCTCCGTAGCTGTGAGCGAAGACGGGCAGAACGTTTTCAAAAAAGAAGACCTGAACGGTCCTTCACACGCAGTATCATTGGGAGTATTCGTGGACGAGGCGTTGTCGTTTGCCGACAGCCATGCCATGCCGCTGGATGCCGTTGCCGTAAGTTGCGGCCCCGGTTCGTACACAGGATTACGCATCGGTGTATCCATGGCGAAAGGCGTTTGTTACGGCCGGAACCTGCCTCTCATCGGCCTTCCTACCCTGAAGGTGCAATGCGTGCCGGTGTTACTTTATCACGACGATTTACCGGAAGATGCATTGCTGTGCCCTATGATTGACGCCCGGCGCATGGAAGTGTACGCCGCCGTGTACGACCGCGCACTGAAACCCGTACGTGACATAGCAGCGGACATTGTAGATGAAAACTCATACCGGGAGTTCTTGGATAAGTCCCCCGTCTACTTCTTCGGTGACGGTGCGGCCAAATGCAAAGAAAAGATAGTCCATCCCAATGCGCATTTCATCGACGGCATCCGTCCACTGGCAAGCATGATGTTTCCACTGGCGGAAAAGGCAATAGCCGAAGAAGATTTTAAAGACGTCGCCTACTTCGAACCGTTCTATTTGAAGGAGTTCGTAGCGAGCCAACCGAAAAAACTTATTTAGTGATGAGTGTTTAGTGATTAGTGATTAATGCCATGCGGCATAATAGCGCAGCCTACTAATCGCTAAACACTAATCACTAATCATTAATCACTAATCATTAATCGTTAATTACTAGAAGATTATGCAATATAATACTCAACAAAAGCGGATGCCTTTGCCCGAATACGGACGTAGTATCCAAAACATGGTAGACCATGCATTGACAATCGAAGACCGCTCCGAACGTCAACGTTGTGCAAACACGATTATCAACATCATGGGAAATATGTTTCCCCACTTGCGTGATGTACCCGATTTCAAGCATAAACTTTGGGACCATCTTGCCATCATGTCCGACTTCAAGCTGGACATTGATTATCCATACGAAATTATCCGCAAAGATAATTTGAAAACCAAACCGGAAACAGTCCCTTATCCCAGTACCAAAATACGTTACCGCCACTACGGCCGTACTTTGGAAGTACTGATTAAGAAAGCCATCGACTTCCCCGAAGGAGACGAGAAACAAAATCTCGTTGCACTGATATGCAACCACATGAAGAAAGACTATATGTCCTGGAATAAGGATACTATCGACGACCGCAAAATAGCGGACGACCTTGCAGAACTGTCCGACGGCAAACTGCAAATGACCGATAGCCTTCTCCGCCTTATGTCTGAACGGATCGAGCAGAATTATCGTCCGAAAATGAATAATCAGAACAACAGGAATAACAATAGAAATAATAAAAGAAAATACTAAATAAAGCGATTAGTGGTTAGTGATTAGTGATTAGCGATTAGCGTTTAACGCCATACGACATCACCATTCCGCCACTAATCACTAACCACTAATCACTAACCACTACTTCCATGGCCTCATTTGTAATAGAAGGCGGACACAGCCTTTCCGGTGACATTTATCCTCAAGGAGCGAAGAACGAGGTGTTGCAGATTATCTGCGCCACGCTGCTCACCGCCGAAGAGGTGACAGTGCACAACATACCGGATATTCTGGACGTGAATAACCTGATTCAACTAATGCGGGATATGGGAGTGAACGTATCGAAAAAAGGCATCGATACATACAGCTTTCAAGCGGCCAATGTTGATTTTGCCTATTTGGGGAGCGACGAGTTCCTGAAAAGATGCTCCAGCCTGCGCGGTTCGGTTATGCTCGTAGGACCAATGGTGGCACGCTTTGGCAAGGCTATGATTTCCAAACCGGGCGGAGACAAGATAGGACGCCGCCGTTTGGATACACATTTCATCGGTATACGGAATTTAGGAGCCGACTTTGTTTACAACGAAAGGCGGGAAGTCTACGAAATATCCGCCCGGCAGTTGCAGGGAAGCTATATGTTGCTGGACGAAGCATCTGTAACGGGAACCGCCAATATCGTAATGACGGCTGTACTGGCGAAAGGTAAAACAACCATTTACAATGCCGCCTGCGAGCCTTACATACAACAGCTATGCCGGATGCTGAACCGTATGGGCGCAAAAATAGAAGGCATCGCTTCCAATCTGCTCACCATCGAGGGGGTAGACGAACTGCATGGAACAGACCATACCATTCTTCCGGACATGATTGAAGTAGGAAGCTTCATCGGTATGGCGGCCATGACGAAAAGCGAGCTAACCATCAAGAACGTTTCGCACGAAAACTTAGGTATCATCCCCGACAGTTTCCGGCGTTTGGGCATCAAAATGGAACAACGGGGTGATGATATCCATGTACCTGCACAGGACACCTATCAGATAGAATCCTTTATCGACGGTTCTATCATGACAATAGCCGACGCTCCCTGGCCCGGCCTGACACCGGACTTGCTGAGCGTATTACTGGTAGTCGCCACACAGGCAAAAGGCAGTGTGCTGATTCATCAGAAAATGTTTGAGAGCCGCCTCTTCTTTGTGGATAAACTGATAGATATGGGAGCGCAAATCATTCTGTGCGACCCGCACCGTGCCGTAGTAATCGGACATAATCACGGCTTCAAACTACGTGGCGGTAATATGACGTCACCGGATATCCGTGCCGGCATCGCTTTGCTGATAGCCGCCATGAGCGCCGACGGTATCAGCCGTATTCATAACATCGAGCAGATAGACCGGGGGTATCAGAACATAGAAGGACGGCTGAATGCGCTCGGAGCGAGAATAACGAGAATATAAACGTGATAAGGCGATAAAACGAGATGATACGAAAAGAAGAAGTATATAAAATAGGTATATTCAACAAACCTCACGGCATTCACGGAGAATTGTCATTCACCTTTACGGATGATATTTTCGACCGTGTAGAGGCTGAATATCTCATTTGCTTGCTGGACGGGATATTCGTACCGTTCTTTATCGAAGAATACCGTTTTCGCTCAGACACCACGGCTCTCGTCAAACTCGAAGGAGTAGATACGGCGGAACGCGCACGGATGTTTACCAACATTGAGGTTTATTTTCCAGTGAAACATGCCGAAGAAGCCGGACCGGGAGAACTCAGTTGGGATTTCTTCGTAGGTTTCCGTATGGAAGAAGCGCATCACGGCAAACTGGGTGAAGTAACGGATGTAGATACTTCTACCATCAACACTTTGTTCGTGGTAGATTATAAAGGAGAAGAATTGCTGATTCCGGCACAGGAAGATTTTATTATGGACATCGACCAAAAGCATAAGGTTATTACGGTAGACTTACCGGAAGGATTACTCGCTTTGGACGATACGGAAGAGGTGTAAATAAGGCAGTAAAGTGTAAGGTTCAAAGTATAAATAGAAAAGTTTATAAGTGACAGCGAATAAGAAGAAAAAAAGAAGAAAAGCCTTCTGGAGTAATATCAAGTTCAAATACAGGCTGACCATTACGAACGAGAATACCCTCGAGGATATTGTCACATTACGTGTGTCCAAACTGAACGGAATCTCCGTACTGCTTTCCGTACTGACGGTACTCTTTCTTATCGCCTCTCTGATTGTCGCTTTCACTCCGTTGCGCAATTACCTGCCCGGATATATGAACAGTGAAATTCGCGCACAGGTCGTAGAGAACGCCTTGCGTGTGGATTCACTCCAGCAACTGGTGGACAGACAAAACCTGTACATAATGAATATTCAGGATATTTTCCAGGGTAGAATAAAAGCCGATACGGTTCATTCCATTGACTCGCTGACGACTGTACGGGAAGATTCACTCATGGAACGTACGCAACGCGAGGCTGAATTCCGTAAACAGTACGAAGAAACGGAAAAATACAACCTGACAAGTATCACCTCACGCCCCGAAGTAGACGGACTGATATTCTACCGTCCCACCCGCGGTATGATTTCATCTCCCTTCAATGCCGAAAAGAAACACTTCGGAACGGATATAGCCGCCAATCCGGGAGAAAGCGTATTGGCTACTCTGGACGGAACGGTCATTCTGAGCACCTACACGGCCGAAACCGGTTATTTGATAGAAGTACAGCATAATCAGGATTTTGTATCCGTCTACAAGCATTGCGGTTCTCTGTTGAAACGTGAAGGCGATACCGTAAAAGGCGGAGAAGCCATTGCTCTGGTAGGAAATACCGGACAATTGACAACCGGACCGCATCTGCACTTCGAGTTGTGGCACAAAGGAAGGGCGGTGAATCCGGAACTTTATATTATATTTTGAGAATGAGAAATAAAATATAAAGTAAGATATAAGGTATAATTTATAAATCTGAAATCATAAAACTGATGAAGAAACAAATTGCCATACTTGGCTCTACCGGTTCTATCGGTACACAGGCATTACAGGTCATAGAGGAACATCCCGACCAATACGAAGCCTATGTACTGACTGCTAATAACCGGGTAGATGATCTGATTGCCCAGGCTCGCAAGTTCAAGCCCGAAGCAGTGGTAATAGCAAACGAAACGAAATATCAACAACTGAAAGACGCGCTTGCCGACCTGCCGATTAAAGTGTATGCCGGTGAAGAAGCTTTATGCCAAATTGTAGCGGAAGCTCCTATCGACATGGTACTGACTGCCATGGTGGGCTATGCCGGACTGAAGCCGACCATGAACGCCATTCGCGCGCGCAAAGTGATAGCCCTCGCCAACAAGGAAACATTAGTCGTAGCAGGCGAACTCATCAATGACTTGGCGCGTTTCAGCGGCACTCCTATCCTACCGGTGGATTCCGAACATTCCGCCGTATTCCAGTGTTTAGCCGGAGAGGTAGGCAATCCCATCGAGAAAGTTATACTGACAGCCTCCGGCGGTCCGTTCCGCACTTGTACAATGGAACAGCTTGCCACCGTAACCAAAGCACAGGCTTTGAAACACCCCAATTGGGATATGGGAGCCAAAATCACAATAGACTCTGCTTCCATGATGAACAAAGGCTTTGAAGTGATTGAAGCAAAATGGCTGTTCGGCGTACGCCCCGACCAGATAGAAGTAGTGGTACATCCGCAATCCGTCATTCACTCGATGGTACAGTTTGAGGACGGAGCGGTAAAAGCACAGTTGGGAATGCCGGATATGCGATTGCCCATTCAATACGCATTCTCTTATCCGGAACGCCTGAAAGCGTCTTTCCCCCGACTGGACTTCAAGCTATGTACAGACCTGACATTCGAGCAACCGGATACGAAACGTTTCCGTAATCTGGCGCTGGCATACGAAGCCTTGCATCGCGCAGGAAATATGCCATGTATCGTCAATGCCGCCAATGAAGTGGTAGTAGCCGCTTTCTTACGGGACGAAATATCGTTCCTCGGCATGAGCGATGTCATTGAGAAGACAATGGCACGCGTCTCTTTTATACAGAAACCTACTTACGAAGACTATGTAGCAACTGACGCAGAAGCCAGACGAATAGCTAAAGAACTGATAGTTAAAAATTAAATTGTAAATAATAAAATAGTAAATAATTAGATGGAAACATTCTTGATTCGTGCCCTGCAACTTATAATGAGCCTTTCATTGCTCGTAATAATCCATGAAGGCGGGCACTTCCTCTTCGCCCGCTTATTTAAGACACGAGTGGAAAAATTTTGTTTATTCTTTGACCCGTGGTTCACTCTGTTCAAGTTTAAACCGAAAAACAGTGAAACAGAATACGGCATCGGTTGGTTACCTTTAGGCGGGTATGTCAAAATCGCAGGTATGATAGACGAATCCATGGATACCGAACAGATGAAACAGCCTGTACAACCGTGGGAATTCCGTGCCAAACCGGCATGGCAACGTCTGCTGATTATGGTAGGCGGTGTATTGTTCAATTTCCTGTTGGCGTTGTTCATCTATTCCATGATACTCTTTACCTGGGGAGACGAATATGTACCTTTGCAGAAAGCTCCGCTGGGTATGGACTTCAACGAAACGGCTAAAGCGATCGGTTTCCGTGACGGTGATATATTAGTTTCCGCCGACGGCGTTCCTTTTGAACGCTATGGAGGCGATATGCTGACAAGCATCGTCGATGCACGTCAGGTTACCGTATTGCGTGACGGACAGGAAGCATCCGTATACATTCCCGAAGATATGATGGAACGCCTGCTTGCCGACAGTGTTCGCTTCGCTTCATTCCGCTACCCGTTTGTCATTGACAGTATTATGCCGGGACAGCCTGCCGCACTTGCCGGATTACAACCGGGTGACAGCATCACGCAATTGGACGGACGTAATATCGCTTACTTCGACTTTAAAGAAGAAATGCAGAACCGGCAAAAAGCGGCTGACGACAGTACCGGCCGTCTCCTCACCCTGACTTACGTCAGAGCCGGAGTAGCGGATACCGTAACGCTGACCGCAGATTCTTTATATCAAATCGGCATCGCCGCATCCCTGCAGACAAACAAGCTGCTACCTGTTGTCAAGAAAGAATATAGTTTCTTCGCGTCTATTCCTGCCGGAGTTACTCTGGGGGTAAATACGCTGAAAGGGTATGTCAGCCAGATGAAGTATCTTTTCTCTAAAGAGGGCGCCAAGCAACTTGGCGGTTTCGGAACAATCGGCAGTATATTCCCTGCAACATGGGACTGGTATCAGTTCTGGTACATGACGGCATTCCTTTCGATTATACTCGCTTTCATGAACATTCTGCCCATTCCGGCATTGGACGGCGGACATGTTTTGTTCCTCATCTACGAGATTGTAGCACGTCGCAAACCCAGCGATAAGTTTATGGAGCGTGCACAAATGGTGGGAATGTTCCTGTTATTCGGCCTGCTAATCTGGGCAAACTTTAACGATATACTCCGGTTCTTTTTCTGATAACAAGATACAAAAAAACACATCGTCTGTTATGGTCAAACAGATGATGTGTTCAGTACTGACAGATGGTGCATTTCATATAAACGTATCATCTGTTTTTTTATATTCTTATACCAAGTGTGCAATCCACTCCTCGCGGTCGCCCGGCAGAAGGTCGATAACCGGAATCTCAACCATTGTATAGCAACCCGGTTGCTGACGCATTGCGGCACGCGCCACACATACCAGCACTTGCGCGGTAAGCGCAGGATTATTGATACGCATATTGAATTCGAACAACTGGTTCTGCGTTTTTCCTGAAACGCCTTTACGGGTCAGGTTTACACCATGTCCCATATCGAGCAACGCGTCTACGCTCGGAACAAGTTTCACATGCGTCTCATCATTTACAAAATACGGATCGGCCTTGATAGCGGCAGCTACTTTCTCAAATTCGTAACCGTCGTTCAGCTCGATGTAGACCATACGGCGATGTATACCCGTACCGGTAGGAATAGTCATTGAGAGGGCAGCTTTTACACCTTCGATGGCTTTTACCGCCACCGTATGTCCCATACTCATACCCGGACCGAAGTTGGTATAAGTAATTCCCTTCGGCGCAATAGCTTCCAGCAAGGTGCGTACAACGGAATCGCTTCCCGGATCCCAACCCGCAGAAATAATAGAAACAGTGTTATGAGCTTTCGCTTCAGTATCCAGGGTACGACGTAATGCCGGAATGCCGGTATGAATATCGAAACTGTCTACCGTGTGAATTCCAAGCGCCAATATCTCTTTAGCATATTTCTCAACGCTACGTGTAGGAGTACAAAGGATGGCCACATCCACATCCTTCAGCTCTTTAATATCTTTCACAACGGAATACTCACTCAATTCCGCAGGACGGTTCTCCGCCCCCGCACGACGTACTACTCCGGCTATTTCAAAATCAGGAGCCGCTTGTAATGCCTCAAGTACAAAATGTCCGATATTGCCATAACCAACGATGGCTGCTCTTACTTTTTTCATCTTTTTACCGATTTTAGTTATCAACTTTCTATTTTATGAGCGCAAAAGTAAGCATTTTCATTTATATCTTAGTATAGAAGAGTTCAAGTTTCACAGAGTTTTTCTTTTTTTAGAGACTAAAAGTCAATAATAATTCCTACATTCGCAGAATAGGAATAATAATTATATGATAGAATACATTAAAGGTGAAATTGCCGAGTTGAGTCCGGCAAGCGCAATTATAGACTGTAACGGTTTGGGGTATGCCGCAAATATCTCCTTGAACACATATGCCGCCATACAAGGAAAGAAAAGCTGCAAACTATATATTTATGAAGCTATCCGTGAAGATGCATATATCCTTTATGGTTTTGCAGACAAGCAAGAACGTGAGTTGTTTCTGCTGTTGATTTCCGTATCAGGCATCGGTGGCAATACGGCCCGTATGATTCTTTCAGCCTTATCCCCCTCCGAGTTGATAAATGTTATCAGCACGGAGAATGCCAATCTGCTGAAAACGGTGAAAGGAATCGGTTTAAAAACAGCCCAGCGTGTGATAGTTGACTTAAAAGACAAAATAAAGACCGGTGGAATGGTTTCCGGAGCGGCCGATATAACCGGTCCTGCCTTTACTGCCGCCAATGCGCAAGTACAAGAAGAAGCTGTGGCCGCCCTCACAATGTTGGGATTCGCACAAGCTCCTTCGCAAAAAGTAGTAATGGCCATCCTAAAGGAAGATACCAATGCACCGGTAGAACAGGTTATCAAACTGGCTCTGAAAAGATTATAACCCCATACATATTATTCACACATTAAAAGCAAACAAACAATGAAGCCAGTTCCTATTCTCATGAAACAATGGTTGGGCGCCAATGAGCGCACGCGTGTGCTACCCGGCGACCAATGGTATCTCAAATTTGCAGCGAGTATCTTCCCGCTAGTACAACAATCTCCTCTGTTTAAGGAAAACGACTATGTGCAAAAAGACGCCACGGTCTCGCTCTGTATGTATTTTCAAGATGTAATTGCCCAGACCGGCGGTTGGAAAACATTCACCGAATCATATTATGCGCTGTATAATACGTATCTTCCTTTCTATCGGTTATCCGACAGCTACATCCCCGATGAAATCAATCCGGAAGACATTGCATTTGTACTGTGGACATTAAAATCCCACTTCGCACTCTATGGACCGGATGAATACACATTGCAAGATCCGTATGATAAGGACTTGCTGGATTTGGCTCAAGAAGTTTATAAACTGATGGATGAAGAATTTGAAGAAGCGCCTATCAACGAAGAACCCTCTTCATTTTTATGGGTAATGGGACCGGATTTGTTAGATATGCCTTCCACTCCTCTTCCGGAAATCACTCCTGAAACAAAATTGAGTAAGGATGTTGAACATTGCCTGGAATACAGCGGTGGCAAATCTTTACTATACTTTGCTACCTATAAAGAACTCTGCAAATTCTTTGTTGAAGTCCTGAAATGGGAAGATACTCCTTCCGCTCTACTCCCCGACTTACAGTATAAGAAAGAATTCGTAATATACGCCAATGCCAAAGGCATGCTAATAGCCCATAATGTAGCCGCCTATTTTTGTGAAGGGCACAACCCGATGTACAATGCCGAACGCGCTGCTGCCGAAGGCTACAAACTCTTTTGCCGTCCGGGAACCTGCCCGTTCGACTTAATAAAGTACGGTATGCTCAAAGGAATATTACCCGACGTGCAGCTTCCATTTACCAACGGCAAAGAAGTATTACAGAAAAATTGGGACTTTATCGCCCGTTATTATCTATGTGAATATTATGAAGGTGAGTAAAAACACACAATCGCACCCCAATCGGAACAATAAAGCCAAACCTACAGGAAAGAGAATCGGTAAATCAAAACCGTCTAAGGCTAATAACCAATTGAACAGAAGGGTGAAGTGAGTGATAAGCGGTTAGCGATTAGTGATAAGTGATTAGTGATTGCCATACGGCATAATTGCCAGCTAATCACTTATCACTAATCGCTAACCGCTTATTGTTTATTGTTTATCATAATTCTATGATTTCCTCTTTGCACAAAGTCAGTTTCTCCAAACCATCGGTTGTTACAGCCCATGAGTTTTCAATTCCGACAGGACCTATACCGGGCAAAACGATTTTGGGTTCCAGGGCAAAGACCATACCCGGCTCCAACTCCTGCTTCATACGGGGCGCCAGTACGGGCATTTCATTTATTTCCAGACCAATGCCATGACCTATGAATTTCGCTTTTTGGTCTACTCCCATAAAGTAATCCGCAAAACCGGCTTTCGTTACTATTTCAATAGCTTTGTTGTACATATCTTCACAAACAGTTCCCGGTTTTGCCATCGCCGCAATCTCCTCTTGTATTTCTATACACGTCTGATGCGCGGTATATGCCTGTTCCGGCAACCTGCCTATGGAAAATACACGGCTCATATCACCCATATAGCCATAGAAATTTCCACCCATATCTACCATAAAGCACTGTCCCGCTTGCAGGAGAGTACCACTCACACCACCCGGCAAGGAAGGATCGAGTCCTTTACCGCCCAATGCAAAATCATACGGAGAGGGAACCGCCGCATTGTCACCGGCCAAAAGACTTCCCATAAAAATCTCCATACTCTGTCCGAATACGCGGAATATCCCCAAACATCCCTCCAAACGCATCAACCGTTCTATTTCAATGGATAGCTGACGATCGGTCATTCCCGGCTGATAAACCGAGGGAATCTGTTCGTACGCCTTTGTGTGAGCAGCTCCGGAACGGCGGAACATTTCAATTTCTATCGGAGTCTTTACGCTTCGAGCCTGACGAATCAACGCGGTACCGCAAGGCACAACCTCTGTTTCGGGAAAACAGGCAGCCAAGCGATTATATTCCGTAAAGGATAGTTCATCACCTTCCAGCATCAACTTAGCAGGCAAAGGCAAACCACATTCCTTCAACAATTCGGTAATTTGTTCCGGCTTACGGATAGGATGGATATGTTCGCCCTCGATATCATTAGGGCGTTTTATGAACAAACGCGCAGGAGCATTCAACGGCAAATATAAATATCCGCTGACAACGCGACCGTACGTATAGATTAAGTTTACATTGCAGGTGATAAGAGCAGCATCAATGCCCTGCTGCACCATGAGAGCACGTATCTTATCACGTCTTAATTTCAATTCCGGTTGTAACATCTCTTTGTTATTTATTATTCTGGAATGCAAAGGTAAGAAAAATAGTGATTAATCATTAACCGCCCATCATTAAAAAAGATGCTGCCCACACCTTCGCAGGCCGGGGCAGCACAAACCACAAATACAAATACAACTAAACAAAGTTTTTCCTTAGATAATTCCCTGACCCATCATGGCATGGGCTACTTTCATGAAACCGGCAATATTAGCGCCTTTCACATAGTTAATGTAACCGTTAGGTTCGGTTCCGTATTTCACACACTGGGTATGGATACCGTGCATAATGGCATGAAGTTTTTCATCCACTTCAGCTGCGCTCCAGCTGATATGCATAGCATTCTGTGACATTTCCAAACCACTGGTAGCCACACCGCCCGCATTCACAGCCTTACCCGGTGCATACATAATCTTGTTTTCGATAAATAGATCGATGGCTTCGGGCGTACATCCCATATTGGAGATTTCACCTACGCAAGTCACCTTATTATCAATCAGATGCTGTGCGTCTTCACCATTCAGCTCATTCTGCGTTGCACAAGGCAAAGCGATATCGGCTTTCACTTCCCACGGACGTTTACCCGGAACAAAAGTAGAACCCGGGAATTCATCGGCATACGGAGCTACAATATCATTGCCCGATGCACGAAGCTCCAACATATAATCTATCTTTTCGCCACTGATACCGTTCGGGTCATAAATATAACCGTCGGGACCTGAAATGGTAATGACTTTCGCCCCCAACTGGGTAGCTTTGGTAGCTGCTCCCCAAGCCACGTTTCCGAAACCGGAGATGGCAACCGTCTTACCTTTAATATCGATACCTTTGGTTTCCAACATCTGATGTACAAAATACAATCCGCCAAATCCTGTTGCTTCAGGACGTATCAATGAGCCGCCGAATTCCAACCCTTTACCGGTGAAAGTTCCCGTAAACTCACGCGTCAGTTTCTTATACATACCGAACATATAGCCCACTTCACGGCCGCCCACACCGATATCACCGGCAGGCACGTCCATATCCGGACCAAGATGGCGCCATAATTCAAGCATGAAAGCCTGACAGAAACGCATCACTTCCGCATCGCTCTTACCGCGCGGAGAGAAATCGGAACCGCCTTTACCACCGCCCATAGGCAGAGTAGTCAACGCATTTTTGAAGGTTTGTTCAAATCCCAAAAATTTCAGAATAGAGAGATTTACAGAAGCATGGAAACGGATACCGCCTTTGTACGGACCGATGGCGTTATTGAACTGTACACGATAACCGAGGTTCGTCTGCACCTCGCCTTTATCATCTACCCACGTAACGCGGAAAGTAAAAATACGGTCAGGTTCAACCAATCGTTCTATAATCTTTGCCTTCTCGAACTCAGGATGCTGATTGTAGATATCTTCGATAGAAAGAAGTACTTCCTTTACGGCTTGAAGATATTCAGACTCGCCGGGATGCTTTGCCTCCAAAGAGGACATGATACGTTCGATATTCATAATATTACGTTTTAAAGGTTCTTACCTCGTTATTCAATAATCATTCGAGCAAAATGTCAATAAATAACATTGCAAATATAGGAAAACTTTTCAAAACACCTAAACTTTACGGCAATATTTTGATTAAATAATAATAAAACGTCAAATCTCATAAATTATAAAGAATAACAAAAACAGAATTGAGCAGCGCCATACAAGTGTCTTGCAAAGGTAATTCTTCATTCTTCATTCCTCATTCTTCATTTAAATTGCTACTTTTGTCCTCCGAACTAATAAACCATGAGAAAACATGCTTAGTAAGTTTAAACTAAATCAGCTCTATTTCAAAGATACGCAGTTTGCAAACCTCATGACACGACGTATCTTCAATGTGCTTTTAATCGCCAACCCTTATGATGCTTTCATGCTGGAAGACGATGGCCGTATCGACGAAAAAATCTTCAATGAATATACCTCGCTCTCCCTGCGTTACCCGCCGCGCTTTACACAGGTATCTACTTGCGAGGAAGCGCTGGCCCAACTATCGTCCATGCCATACGACCTTATCATATGTATGCCGGGAACAGGAGATAACGAGGGATTTGACGTAGCGCGAACCATCAAAGGACGATACGAGCATATTCCCATGGTAATTCTAACGCCGTTCAGTCATGGCATTACCAAACGTATTGCCAACGAGGACCTCAGTTCGTTCGATTATATCTTCTGCTGGTTGGGAAATACCGATTTACTGGTGTCCATCATCAAACTGATTGAGGACAAAATGAATCTGGAGCATGACGTCAGTGAAGTGGGCGTACAGATTATTCTTCTGGTAGAGGACGGAATCCGCTTCTACTCCTCTATCCTGCCCAATCTTTATAAATTCGTATTGAAGCAGAGCCAGGAATTTTCTACCGAAGCACTGAATGCCCACCAACGTACGCTACGCATGAGAGGACGCCCTAAAATCGTCCTTGCGCGTACCTATAATGAAGCAATCGGCATATACGAAAAATACAAAAACAATATACTGGGAGTTATCACAGACGTTCGCTTCCCCCGTGTAGAACGTGGTGAAAAAGACGCGCTTGCCGGTATCAAGTTATGCGCCGCCATACGAAAGGAAGATCCGTTTGTCCCGTTGATTATACAATCTTCCGAATCGGATAACGTTTCGTACGCAGCTAAATATGATGCGTCTTTCATCGATAAAAACTCCAAGAAGATGGACGTAGACCTGCGACGTATCGTATCGGACAATTTCGGTTTCGGCGACTTCATCTTCCGTAATCCCGATACGCTGGAAGAGATTGCCCGCGTCAAAAACTTGAAAGAACTCCAAAACATCCTTTTTGCGGTTCCGGCAGAGTCGTTCCTCTATCATATCAGCCGCAATCATGTGAGCCGCTGGCTCTATTCGCGTGCCATGTTCCCCATTGGCGAGTTCTTGAAGCCTATTACCTGGAACAGTCTTCAGGATGTAGATGCCCACCGTAAAATCATTTTTGAGGCAATCGTAAAGTATCGCAAGATGAAGAATCAGGGTGTGGTGGCTGTCTTTAAGCGTGACCGCTTTGACCGCTACTCGAACTTCGCCCGCATTGGCGACGGTTCATTGGGCGGTAAAGGACGTGGCCTGGCATTCATTGACAATATGGTGAAGCACCATCCGGAATTCGACGAATTTGAGAATGCCCGCGTCGCCATACCCAAAACGGTAGTGCTTTGTACGGATGTATTCGACGAGTTCATGGATACCAACAATCTGTATCAAATAGCCCTCTCTGATGCGGATGATGATTTGATTTTACGATACTTCCTGAAAGCCAAACTGCCCGACCGCTTGGTTGAGGACTTTTTCACTTTCTTCGATGTAGTAAAATCCCCTATCGCTATCCGTTCTTCCTCACTATTGGAAGATTCGCATTACCAGCCTTTCGCCGGAATATACAATACTTATATGATTCCTTATCTGGACGACAAGTATGAAATGCTCCGCATGCTCAGCGATGCCATCAAGGGAGTTTACGCTTCTGTATATTTCCGTGATTCAAAAGCCTATATGCAAGCAACAAGCAACGTTATCGACCAGGAGAAAATGGCAGTCATCCTGCAAGAAGTAGTCGGAAATCAGTATGGCGACCGCTACTATCCATCCATGTCGGGTGTAGCACGCTCGCTCAACTACTACCCTATCGGAGATGAAAAGGCGGAAGAGGGCATTGTCAATCTGGCGCTCGGATTGGGTAAATATATTGTAGACGGCGGTATGACACTTCGTTTCTCTCCCTATCACCCCAACCAGGTCTTGCAAACCAGCGAGATGGAGATTGCACTAAAAGAAACCCAAACGCGTTTTTATGCGCTCGACCTGCGTAATGCCGGTCATAACTTCTCCATTGATGACGGTTTCAACCTATTGAAATTACATGTTAAAGAGGCTGAGAAAGACGGTTCCCTCAATTATATAGCTTCCACCTATGACCCTTACGACCAGATAATCCGTGACGGTTTATATCCGGGTGGGCGTAAAGTGATCACCTTTGCCAATATCTTGCAGCATGATGTATTCCCACTGCCCCGTATCTTACAATTGGCATTGAAATACGGACAGCAGGAAATGCGCCGCCCTGTTGAAATCGAATTCGCAGCTACCATGAGCCGGGAAAAAGACAAGACCGGCACATTCTATCTGTTACAAATCCGTCCGATTGTCGATAGTAAGGAAATGCTTGATGAAGATCTTACAGCCATTCCCGATGAACAACTATTGCTCCGTTCCAACAATTCATTGGGACATGGAATAATGAATGAATTACAGGATGTAATTTACGTAAAAACCGATGATTACAGCGCTTCCCACAATCAGGAAATAGCCTGGGAGATAGAAAAACTGAACCAGCAATTCTTGAACGAAGGAAAGAACTACGTCCTGATAGGCCCGGGCCGCTGGGGCAGTAGCGATACATGGCTCGGCATTCCTGTAAAATGGCCTCATATCAGTGCAGCACGTATTATTGTAGAAGCCGGGCTGACAAACTATCGTGTCGATCCCAGCCAGGGAACGCACTTTTTTCAGAACCTGACTTCTTTCGGTGTCGGTTATTTCACAATCAACGCGTTTATGAATGACGGTGTATATAATCAAGACTTTCTGAATGCGCAACCTGCTGTACATGAGACCAAATACCTGCGTCATGTACACTTTGAACATCCGATAACAGCTAAGATGGACGGAAAGAAAAAGCAAGGAATAGTATTACTACCCGAACCGTAACATTTTATAATTAAAAATAAGCTAAAAAGTACATTAATCAACTTTTCTTTTTTTGTAGGAAATGGGACAAATGATGTCCCATTTTTCATTTATCGCTGTAAAATAGAGCTTTACACGGTTATTTTATTGCCAAAAAACAGTATCTTTGCGCCCAGTTTCAAGTTTTAATAGGTAAAAAAGATAATTAAGTATTGTCAATGGGCAAAAAATACACAACTATTTTAACTCTGTTTGTCATAATATGTTTTCTGTTATCAGGATGCGACAGGGATGAAGGACAGAATACCGGATATGGCACCATGTCTTTACAAGTATCTGCAAATGCCAACGTAATAGAATTGAAGCCGCATGCTAATACACGCAGTAATAATTCTACAGACTCTGTTGTACACACAAGAGTTGAAGAAGAGAGTGATTTTGTCCCTGATGCCGGAGATTTTAAAATCGCTTTATATAAAGAAACATCGGCCAAGACCAATACAAAAACAGAGACTTCAAAAGCCGGTATACTCCAATATGAATGGAATAGTTTAAATGAGTTTGATCCAAGTAGTAAAATAGCTATCGGAGCTTATACATTAAAAGCTACATACGGTGAACTTAACAAAGAGGGATTTGATGCAGCTTGTTATTCCGGAGAAACAGATATTATAATTCAAGACCACCAAAATACCCCGGCTGAAGTGACTTGTTACCTTAACAATGTAAAAGTCAATGTTGAATGTTCCGAAACGGTAAAAGCATATTTTACCTCTTTTGAAATCAAAGTATACTCACAAGCCTTAAAAGAGATAGAGATATCTAAAAATGAGAAACGTCCTCTTTATATGTTACCCGGTTCTCTAACGGTCAGAGCCCACTTCGTTAAACAAAACGGTAAGGAAGGTACAGTAGAACTGGCACGAATTGAAGAAACGGAAGCCCGTCAGCACTATATCATTCAGGTAGATTTAAATAACGGGAACGCCGGGGGAGCCATTCTGAATGTAAATTATGCTAAAGTCAAAAGCGAAGAGACCGTAAATATAGACTTATCAGATGAAGCCCTGAATACAGCCGCACCAATATTTACAGCTACATGTCTGGATGTATACGAGGGACATCTTATAACATTACGCGAAGGTGTAGCTTCCGATTTGAAGGAACCAGTGAAAATAACTCTTAACGCACGTGCCGGAATCAACAGATGTATTCTCAACATAAATTCCAAATTTCTCCAGAGTAAGGGTATTCCCGAGGAAGTCGACTTAGCAGCACAAGATGAAAAGTCTGCAAGTCATAAAGCTTTACTGGAAGAATACGGTTTACGCATTGTCGGTTTAGATGCTTCCAAAGATAAAATGGCACTGATAGATTTCACAAATCTTATTACCATGTTACAGTATGTAGAAGATTGGGAGAAAGATACTTATACTTTGAACGCAACAGACCTTTTAGGAAAAGTGACTACCGACCCCGTTAAATTCCAGGTACAAGCCCGTTCCAACCAATTTGCCTTAATGACAGATGCTAAAGAAGTATTGATAGGTAGTACAGAATCTGAAACGACTGTCAGTTTGGATGGAACGGAGAATGATATCAATCAGGTTACTTTCCAATACTCGGAAGATGAAGGACAAACATGGAAAAGTGCAAAAGCCGAGTTCATTGAGCAAGAAACAGGAACAATCAATTATCGGGTTAAAATAAAAGAATTAGAACCTGTTAATAAGAAACTTCAAATTCGAGCTTGGTATGGTAGTAAATGTTCTGAGACTAAAGTGCTGAATTACTATATACCTAAATTTCGTATTGAACCCATAGAAGAAGAGATATGGGCATGGAAAGCTGCGCTAAAAGTTGTGGCAGAATCAGGTGATGAGAAAGAAACAAAAGCTATTACCAAATACATATCATGGAGTAGTACTGCCGGAGTAAATGCTAATGGTGTACAGAAATATGCTATCAATGGATTAAAAGCAAGTACAGAATATACTGTAAATGCAATTTGCAATGAAGAAAAAAGTGAAAAAATCAATTTCTTCACTGAAGGAGGAGAATTAAATGATATATTGTATTGGGATTCTGAAAACAGCTGGAAAAGTACTATTATCAAAGACTTTCATATAGGTGGGTCACACTCTTGTGTTCCAAAACATTGGTCAAATACCTATCATACAAAGAATCTACAAATATATGAACCTAGCAATTGGTGTACGGTCAATGATAAAACCATGCATATAGGATATGGAGAAGAGAATACATGGTATACTGTATCTTCAACAGATAGAGTTAGTGGATATAATGCAAAGTATGGCATTTGTCTAAGAAATGTAGCTTGGGATAACCAAGGAAAAAGTATCAGTAATAGTTTTGCAAGCGTCACATCATGTGAATTTGAAAATATGCAAAAACTAAATTCTCCTAAAGACGACGGTAATAGTATAAGTTATAAATCAGCGGGACGTCTATTCTTAGGCAATTATACATACGATCATAACACAAATACAGAACTTTATGAAGAAGGTATTGAATTCACTTCCCGCCCTTCCGCATTATCTTTTACCTATAAATACGAACCTTATGGTAGCGATAAAGGGTATGTAAAAGTTGTATTGGAAAAACGTAATGTCGATGGTACAGTTACTATCTTAGCAAATGCATATAAAGAATTTAGCGAACAAAAGGAATATGTAGATAATACTAATAATAAAATCAAACTAACATATAATAAAGATTACAAATATGGTATTAGTTGCCCCAAAGCGACCCATCTAAAATTAATGTTTTGTGCATCCATAAAAGGAATTAATCTATTACAAAGCGAAGAAACTATAAATATCAACTTACCAGATATCAATCTTTGTAAATCAGAAGCAACAGTAATAGGTAGTAAATTTTATATAGAGAACATCAAATTTGAATATAAAAACGATTAAGATATGAGCAAATTCCATTACATCCTGATATGCATCCTAAGCACTCTGCTAATTACCTCATGCGGACGTGAAGCTTTAGACTACAACAAGGAAGAGTTGATAGAAGCCGGTGAAGGACAATTGAGTTTCAGCCAGTTCAATGTAAATGTGGCTACCCAAGTAAGGAATACTCGTGCTGTTGACATGAATAATTATACAGTTACTCTGTACGATGCAACCAATAAGGTTATAAATACCTGGACTTATAAGGATATTCCTCAAGTACTCAACTTGACTGCCGGTAAATATTATATCTCCGTTATTTCCCATGAAATGAAGCAGCTTGATACAGTACCTTATTATGCAGGCAAATCGAATGAGTTTGAAATCAAGGTAGGTGAAATTACCGAAATAGAACCTATCATCTGTACTTTGGGGGTAATCGAAGTGAAAGTTTCCTTTGAGGATAAATTAGTAAGTTATATGAATGATCCCCAATCTACTACTGTAGAGGTTCTACTTGATAAAAATGTAATCTATAAGTATAGCGGGGTAACCGATTGTCCACCCATCTACATTGCTCCCGACAAAGGTGAAACGACTATTATCACAGCCATATTCAATAGTACCATAGACGGTTCTTTAGAGACTACTACCACAACACGTGATTTGGTGGCAGGAGATTCATTCCAGCTCGATTACTCCATAAAAGTAGTAGACACCGATGGCACTATTGCCGATTTGGGAACAATGAGTCCAACTTTGAGAATAATCTCTCAGGGAATAATCAAATATTGGCCTAAGAATCTTGATGATATTGTAGAAGAAGTTATACCGGAAGGTGGAGATGAAGACAAACTTCCATACATAGAGGGTGACGGTTTTAATATTGCCAAAGAGCAAATTATCCCGGACGGCGGTATGATTTGTAAAGTAAATATCAATGCACCCTACGGAATAGCTCATTTAAAAGTAAGAATAGACTCCCCTACTTTGACACCCGCTATTTTATCTTCTGTGGGATTGGCTGCTGAATTCGATTTAGCATATCCCGGTAGTTTAGAAGAAGGGCTAAAAGGATTGAAATTTCCTGTTGGAGACGAAGTTATAGGAGCTACCAAACTTATTTTTGACATATCTCAGTTTACCGGTTTGATACCACCTTTCGACAAAGGAGTAGAACATTCCCACAAATTCATTCTGATGTTAGAAGATGTAAACGGAAATGGAGTTACCAAAACACTGACATTAGTCAGCAGCAGAAAATAAGTAAACAGAATCATGCAGAGAAGCAGATACTATATATATTATCTTTTAGGCATATTATTCCTGCTGGTAAGCTGCCGTGAGGAAGAAATAATAGGCGAAGGTACGTTGCGATTGAAAGTCACAATGGATGGTGACGTAACCACTTCCACTGTAACGCGTTCAACGGAATCCCTCACAGACAAGCTGAATGAGAATTGCCAAGTACAAATCCGTAATTCCGAAGGTGGATTGTTGCGCGATTATAAAAAGCTGGACGAAGTGCCCGAAACATTACAATTCCTTTCAGGCAGTTATAAGGTGGAAGTAAAAGCAGGTTTAAATGTACCGGCAACATTCGATATGCCTTATTATGAGGGCGAAGCCCCCTTTACCATAAAATCCGGGAGTGCGGAAACGATTGATGTCAATTGCGCCATACAGAGTACGGTAGTACAAATTGTATATTCCGATGATGTATCGGAGACTTTCAAAGATGCTCAAGTCACGGTATCGACTTCTACCGGAACATTAACTTTTGATAAAGCCCATCCGGATGTATTGGGATATTATATACTTCCCAGTGGCGAGTTGGAACTGAACTGGCAAATAATTGCGGCAGCCCAAAACGGAAAAACTTTCAATAAGTCCGGAACAATATTGCAAGCGGAGCGCGGAGTAAAGTATATCCTTACCCTACAAAGGGAAACGACCGATTCCACAGAAGGCGGTGGCATTTTAACAATCAAAGTGCAGGAAGAACCCCTAAGAACAATCTCTGAAACCATTGTTATCAGTAAAAATCCGGATATAACCGGCAATAACGGATTAGACTTAAATAAAACTCTTTTTCTGAATGTCAATGAAACTAAAGAACTGAATATATCCGTTCGCGCCACAACAGCATTGGAAGCCCTTACTTTGAGTTGCGAACAGTTCAAAGATTTGGGCGGACTTCCCTTAAACTCTTTCAACATATTGGGAATAGCCGACAACTTAAAAGAAGAGATTAAAGCAGCCGGTATAAGTTGTACAAGCGAATATGATGTAAAAAAAGAGATTGCAACAGCCAATTTAACAATCTCACCGGATTTTATTCGGAAATTTACCGACATTGAAAGAGAAGTGGTTATCAAGTTATCAGCTCGGGATGCCAACCAAAAACTCAAAGAAGAAAAACTTGATATTACCGTTTCTAATGCAGTCGCATTAACTACACCAATCGGGTTAGAGGATATATGGACTTACAGTGCCACATTACGTGCTACGCTTAATCTGAATTTATATCAACCAAGTATAGAAAAACTATCTTTCATCTACTGGACAGAAGAAGGCAATGAGGACGAATCGTTGAGGACAACAATCGAAGTTGACAATGCTACCGGAGTAAAAGAAGATAAAGTAGAGTGTCGTATTACCGACTTAAAGCCTAAGACAAAATATTATTATCAGGTAAAAGCCCAGACTCAACAGACAGAGTCTGAAATATGTACTTTCGTTACTGGTGGCAATTCTCAGTTACCCAACAATAGTTTCGACCATTGGAGTAAAAATGAAAACGCTTGGATGTTGTATGATTCTGAAGTTGAATATTTCTGGGATAGCGGTAATATCGGTACAATGAATGATGTTCCTTTTAATGCCGGAGCCAATACTACAACCAATGATAATGGAAGTGTCCGTATGGAAACTCACAAGCTCAAAGTGTTATCTATCATTAAGCTTGCGGCCGGAAATGTATTTACCGGTAATTTTGTAGAAACGGACATTTCTGCCCAAACAGCGGAATTATCATTTGGCCGCCCTTTCACAGACCGGCCTCAGAAGATGTCTTTCAGATATAAATATTCACCGCAAACAGTTGGAGAGGATTTTAGTAAAGAGGGGTATATCACGAAAGGAGAAACCGATATAGCATACATTTACATTGCTCTGATAAACGGTTCACCTTTCAAAATCAAACCGACCGATTATATGTTTAACAAGAATGACGCTCGCGTTATAGCATATGCTGAATTCTCAACAAACGAAACCGTAAATGAATTTACTGAAAAAGAAATAACATTAGAGTACAGTAATAAGACAGTGAAGCCGACACACATCTTGGTCGTTGCGACATCGAGTAAATACGGCGATTATTTTGCAGGAGCCGTAGGCAGTGTCTTATGGCTTGATGATGTGGAATTAGTTTATGAATAAAATAGCAATAAAATCAATATTATTTTTCTTCTTCCTTTGTAGCCTCACTCATACAACAAAGGCGCAAGGAATGAGAAACATAACCATGCAAAAATTTGTACCCAAGGGACAATGGATTGTAGGCAGTTCGGTTTCATATTCGCAATCGGAACAAAAGGACTACAATTTTCTAGTTATAGAATCGGTATCGGGTGAAGGATATTCATTTAAAATCAGCCCGCTCCTATGTTATGCTTTTGCAGATAACATGGGAGCAGGCGGACGTTTTGCCTATAAACGGACCCTGACAAAGATAAATCAAATGGATTTGGAGATTGGTGAAGACCTGAATTTCAGTTTAAACGATGTCTATTCTCTAAGCCATAGTTATTCCGGAGTAGCCATGTTCCGAAATTATATCAGTTTAGGGAATAGCAGACGATTTGCACTTTTCGCAGAATCACAACTCATTTTCGAGGGCGGACAGTCAAAGTTCGTCAACGGCAAAGGAGAAGACCTTACCGGAACTTTCAGCAAGAACTACAGTTTAGAATTAGGTGTAGCTCCCGGATTAGTGGCCTTTATCAATAACTATACAGCTGTTGAAGTAAACATCGGCGTACTCGGTGTGCATTATGGACATACGCGCCAAGTGACTGATCAGATACATATTGCCAATCAATCATCCAGCTCCATCAATTTCAGAATTAATATATTCTCTATCGGAATGGGTATTGCTTTTTACTTATGAAAATGCGTTCAATGAGTACATATATCAAAATACTATGCGGTGTTTGTCTGTTCTGTCTATGCTTACCGCTATCCGCCCAAACAGACACCTTAAATATAAAAAAAGAGGTAGAAATTCCCGCCATTCCCGATACAATTCCTGAAAAGCAGTTTATCGGACGGTTCAATCGGGGGATTATCAACCACCTGTTTGTAAAACGAAAAACCTGGATGACAGGTTTAACCGTATCCTATGTCGGATATGATAGTGAGGATACGCAGTTCCTTTCATTACTAAAAGATTTTGACTGTGATGCCAAGCTGCTCACCATCAATCCGTTTGTCGGATATTTCATTAAAAACAATATATGCATTGGTATCAAAGTAGGCTATCAGAATGTACATGCCAATTTAGGCAATATAAGCATAGACATTGACGATGATTTGGATTTCTCTTTAAAAAACATGTCATTCGATGAGCATTTGTTAAGCACTACCGTATTCTACCGTTCGTATGTGGGATTGGACAGAGGAAAACGTTTTGGACTTTTCAATGAAACTTCGCTTTCATTTAATAACGGAAGTTCCAATTATAAACGCGGAAGTGAAGAGAATTTCAAAGACACCCAGACACGTATTCGCGAAGTTCATGTCGGATTGAACCCGGGCGCTACAGTTTTTATTATGGAGAATATAAGTGCGGAACTTTCATTCGGCGTAGTCGGATTCAAATACCGGGAGGAAAAACAAACAACTAACGGTGAGAGTTCAGGGTGGCGTAAGTCGAGCGGAGCCAATTTTAAAATTAATCTATTGAATATAAGTATCGGTATCGTTGCCTATTTATAATTATGAAAAATAAAATACTGCATATAAGCATCCTATCCATTTGTATATTGTCAAGCCTGCAACTCTATACATCATGTATCAGTAATGATATTCCCTATCCTGTCATTCCCATACGAATACTTTCATTGGAAGTGGAAGGCGGAAGTACCACTATCGATAATAATACACGTACCGTCACCTTAAACATGGATGAAACCGTAGATTTGCGAAAAGTCACAGTCACGCAATGCACTGTCACCGAAGGCATAGAAGCGCCTATCGCTCCCGGAACGGTGTTAGACCTTAGCACTCCTCTTACTTATACCTTGTCATTATACCAAGACTACGAATGGACTGTACAAGCAGTACAGAACATAGAGAGATTGTTTTCTGTTGAAAAGCAGATGGGAAAAGCCGTATTTAATACCCAAACTCACCAAGTACTGGCTTATATCAGCAGATCGTCGGACATCAGAACGGTCAAAGTCAAGAAATTAAAACTCGGTCCGGCTGATATTACAGAAATCAACGAGACACAGGTAGCGGATGTTACAGACTTCACACTACCTAAAACCGTAACCATTACCTATCACGGAGATATAAAAGAGACATGGACAGTCATGGTTTCCCGAAGTGACAAGAACGTCGTTACCAATGAAGCCGATGCATGGGTTAATGTGGCTTGGCTACATGGCAACGGCGAAGACGGTGCAGACAACGGATTTGAAATCAGAGAATCGTCTCAAACCGAATGGACTAAAGTCTCAAAAGAAAACATCACCGAAAGCGAGGGTACATTAACGGCCTGTGTGAGCGGTCTGAAAGCAACGACCAGCTATACATTCCGCGCCTATTCCGGAGATGAATACGGCGATGAGATGACATTCACCACAACAAGTGCCGTAGAGCTTCCCGACGGCTCCTTCGACAATTGGCACCAGGAAGGCAAGATTTGGAATCCGTGGGCCATTGACACCACCCCTATCTGGGATTCGGGTAATGATGGAGCTACCACGCTGGGAGACAGTAATACCCAACCTACGGGAGATACCTGGAACGGTAAAGGGCAGGCAGCCAGATTGGAATCCAAGTTTGTGGGAGTCGGTTCTATAGGTAAATTCGCTGCCGGAAACTTATTTATCGGAACTTATAAAGAAACGGACGGCAGTAACGGAATACTTGACTTCGGTAAACCGTTTACAGCCCGACCTACCAAACTCAGGGGACATTATAAATATACGACAGCTCCGATTGCCTACGTATCGTCCGGATATGAGCATCTGAAAGAAAAGCCGGATACCTGTGCCATATATGTAGCATTGGGAGATTGGCCCGAGCCTGTTGAAATACGGACAAACCCCTCTAATTTGGCCGTATTCAATAAAAATGATTCACATGTTATCGCCTATGCCGAGTTTTACAGTGGCGAGACTACAACTGAATACAAGTCATTTGAATTAACACTGGATTATCGGGACACCGGCAGAATCCCCACCTATTTGATATTGGTGTGCTCCGCCAGCAAATTCGGAGATTATTTTGTAGGCGGTCCGGGAAGTATACTCTATGTGGACGATTTCAGTTTTGAATATGATTACTAAGCTAAAAACTACTCATTCCATAAGAAAAAAGACTCCCCCAAAATCTTATTTCAACCGCCGCAACGTTATCACCACCACCTCGCTCGGCGCAAACAAACGTACGTTCTTACGGGACGTACCGATACCATTAGTAATGATAATCGGCGTATTATTTGAGTTATACCTCAACCCGGTAAGGAAACGCTGCCCATAACGAGACGGAATGACAGGAGCATATAGTCCGAATAAAGTAACCTGTCCGCCATGCGTATGTCCGGCAAGCACGAGGTCGGTATTGGTAACAGGAACATCCTCGGCATAGTCGGGAGTATGCGAAAGCAATATAACGAAGTCATCGGGAGAGAGCGAAAGCGTAGGCGACTGCCCGTTCTGTCCGAGGTTGAAAGGATTGCGTACTCCGGCTATCACAATCCGCCCACCGTTTCGTTTCAGAGTATCGGCTTTATGCTCCAGTAAGTGAATACCTTGACGTTCCATTTCCTTCAGGATATCATGATAACAAGCTTCATAATCATTGTTTCCAAGAACGGCATAAGTCCCCAAAGGCGTTTTCACAGCTCCCAATGCCGCAATGACATCCGGAACATACTCACAACCTTCATGCAAATCACCGCCTATCAGCAGAGCATCGAGACGCAAATCATTCAGCAGGCGGGTTATATCCCTCAATCCTTTCTCCTTCAATAAACTCCGGTAATGCAAATCGGAAACAAACCCCAACCTGCATCCGTCGAACGCGGCAGGTACATCACGGTGTGCAAACTCATACTTCCTGACACACTTCACATTCTTATATCCGGATGCCGAAGACTTGGACATCCGAATGGAATACTCTTCAGGGAGAGGTGAGGTAAAACTCCGCGTAGACTGACACGAAGAAAAGAACAGCAATCCCAAAACAGAAAAAAACAACAAGCTCTTACACCCTCTATAACACAACACCTGACCCATAGACTTATCTTTATTGTTTGATACAATGAATAATTTTACCCGAACAGTAGTGCAAAGATAACAAATCCTTTAACTATCTTTGTGGTATAACTTTCTAAAAGAACAACATGAAAGCAATAACGACCAACTCGTTCTACGCATGGATACTCGCCGCCCGTCCCAAGACATTGACGGGAGCCGTCATTCCCGTACTGATAGGCTCTTCCCTGGCATTCGCCGATGGAAAATTCGACATCATACCGGCACTGCTATGCGTATTGTTCGCCTGCGGCATGCAGATTGCCGCCAACTTCATCAACGACCTTTACGATTATCTGAAAGGCAGCGACCGTGCAGACCGCCTCGGCCCCGAACGCGCCTGTGCACAAGGCTGGATTACCCCCATAGCCATGAAACGGGGAATAGCAGGAACGCTTATATTCTCCTGCCTCATGGGTTGCGCCCTGCTGCAACAATGTTGGGGACGCTTACCCCACGGCGGCTGGGAACTGATACTGTTAGGACTGCTCTGCATAATATTCGCATTCTTATATACCACCATCCTCTCCTATCAAGGATGGGGCGACCTACTCGTATTGGTTTTCTTCGGCTTCATCCCCGTAGGCGGAACTTACTACGTACAGGCCCATATCATTACGGCCGACGTATGGGTAGCCTCGCTCATCTGCGGCCTGGTAATAGACACCTTACTGGTCGTAAACAACTACCGCGACCGGGAACAGGACGCTCTCAGCGGCAAGCGCACACTGATTGTCCGTTTCGGCGAACCTTTCGGCCGTTACCTGTATCTGGGATTAGGCATAGCAGCCGCCTTGCTCAGCCTGTGGTTTGTTTACAACGATAAAATAGAACCGCTTGCCTTCATCTGGGCTCCCTGTGTCTACCTGTACCTGCACGTACTGACATGGCGTAAAATGGCAGCAATACGAAGCGGTAAAAAACTGAACAGCATATTAGGTGAGACCTCACGTAATATGCTGTTCTTTGGCCTGCTGCTGAGCCTTGCCTTTATTCAGTAACTATTATTTCTTTCCGTACATTCTTTCGTAGTACTTCTGATAATCGCCGCTGGTCACCTCTTCCACCCAGTCCTGATTATTCAGATACCATTCGATGGTCTTAACGATACCGACTTCAAATTTTGTTTCGGGATACCAGCCTAAGGCGTCCGTTATCTTGGTGGGGTCGATGGCATAACGCTGGTCGTGACCTAAACGGTCTTTCACGAACGTTATCAACTCTTCGTTTATCCAGCTGATGTCAATCTGTCCGTCGGCGTCTTTCACTTGTTTTTTCAAGACTGCGCGATATTTCGGTTCTTCTTCCATCAGACGGCGGATAGTGGCGATAGTCAGTTTCACAATCTCCAGATTGGTCTTTTCGTTATGGCCGCCTACATTATAAACCTCACCCTCTACGCCTTTGCGCACAACGAGGTCGATGGCTTTGCAATGGTCTTCCACGTACAGCCAGTCGCGTACATTGCTGCCGTCACCGTATACCGGAAGGCTCTTACCTTCGAGGATATTCTTTATAATTAACGGAATCAGTTTTTCGGGGAAGTGATACGGGCCGTAGTTATTGGAACAGCGGGTAATGGTAACCGGCATTTTATAGGTATCATGATAGGCCATCACCACCATATCGGCACTGGTCTTAGACGCACTGTACGGGCTATGCGGACACAGCGGCGTATTCTCCGTGAAGAAACCTTCCGCTCCCAGCGAACCGTAAACTTCGTCCGTAGACACCTGGTGATAGCGCACTCCGTTACGCCAGGTAGGATAACCGGATTCGTCCTTTCCCGTTACCCACGCACGACGAGCGGCATCCAGCAGATTCTGAGTACCCAGAATATTAGTCATAAGGAAAAGCTGAGGGTTCTCGATACTGCGGTCTACATGGCTTTCTGCTGCAAAGTTCACCACATAATCGAATTTATATTTCGCAAACAGTTCATCGGCAAGAATGCGGTCACAGATATCACCTTTAACAAAAAAACAACGTTCATCATCAATATCTTTGGCAACAGTACCCAAATTTCCGGCGTAAGTCAAGGCGTCCAATATCACAACTCTTATATCATCGTGCTTCGCCAGAATATACTTTATATAATTAGCTCCGATAAATCCGGCAGCGCCGGTTACAAGATAAGTCTTCATAAATTAAAAATTGAGAATTAAAAATTAAGAAATAGAGAGGTCACATGCTTCTTGTCAGCGGTACGAGTCCGCAAGTTCCATCAAATACTTGCCATATTCCGTCTTGCCCAGTTGTTCACCGAGGCGATGGAGCTGGTCTACATCTATCCATCCTTTGCGCCATGCTATCTCCTCGATACAGCTCACACGGAATCCCTGACGGTTCTGTATGGTAGCAACGAAATTGCTGGCTTCGAGCAGACTGTCACAGTTACCCGTATCAAGCCAGGCGAAGCCACGGCCGAAAAGCTCTACTTTCAGCGTACCTTCTTCCAGATAAAGACGGTTGAGGTCGGTAATTTCATATTCACCGCGGGCAGACGGTTTCAAAGCGGCGGCTTTTTCCGTCACTGTGGAGTCATAGAAGTATAAACCGGGAACCGCATAATTGCTCTTGGGCTGTACAGGCTTCTCTTCCAAAGAAATGGCCTTACCGTCGGCATCGAACTCCACCACGCCATACGCACGCGGGTCTTTTACATAATAACCGAAGATACACGCGCCTTTCTCGATGGAAGCGGCACGCTTCAACATGGCGGAAAAGCCCTGACCATAGAACATATTGTCACCCAGAATAAGGCATCCCGGCTCACCGTTCAGAAACTCCGCTCCGAGCACAAAGGCCTGCGCCAATCCGTTGGGATTCTCCTGTACCTTATAAGAAAAAGACATGCCAAGCTCCTCGCCCGTTCCTAACAAATCGCGAAACATGGGTAAGTCGCGCGGAGTGGAGATAATCAGCACTTCACGTATTCCCGCCAGCATCAAAGTGGAAAGGGGGTAGTAAATCATGGGCTTGTCGTAGACAGGCATAATCTGCTTGGAGATAGCCTTGGACAATGGATAGAGACGAGTGGCGCTGCCACCTGCAAGAATAATTCCTTTCATATTTCAGTTCTTTATTGGATTGACTTCAAATGTAGAATAAAATAAGAAGGAGGACAATGCCCCACGGCTCTCGTTGCTATTCAAGGCGCAAAGTTCAGAAAAAGTTCTGACATGGCAAAATTATACAGTCAAAATCAGCCTGCAAGCTCTATGACTTCAAGGTCTTTAAACACACCGCCGTCTATAACGAAACGCACCATCGTACGCACCTTGTGAAAACCGTAAATACCTGCCGCACCGGGGTTTATATGAAGCATGCCCAGTGTCTTGTCGAACTTCACCTTTAATATGTGCGAATGCCCGCTGACGAACAGCTTGGGCGGACGTACCAGAATGCTTCCCTGTACGGACGGATCGTACTTGCCGGGATAACCGCCGATATGTTTCATCAGCACCTCGGCACCGTCTACCGTAAAACGGAGCACCTGGGGATAAAGCTGACGCAGGTCTTGTCCGTCTATGTTGCCGTACACCGCGCGAAACGGACGGAAAGCCGCCAGTTTCCGCGCAACTTCCAATGTACCGATATCACCCGCATGCCATATTTCGTCACACGGCTCGAAGTATTGCAAGTACTTCTCATCCCAATATCCGTGCGTATCCGACAGTAAACCAACTTTTGTCATCTTTCCTTTGTTTATATCTGCAAAGGTAGCTATATTTGGAAAATAAACCTAATCTTATGGAGAGCAGATATTTCAAGCGCGACATCAGCTGGCTGTCATTCAACTACCGGGTACTCCTGGAAGCAGAAGACGACACACTGCCGCTGTACGAGCGCATCAACTTTATATCCATATACTCGTCCAACCTGGAAGAGTTCTACAAAATACGTGTAGCCGACCATAAGGCCATCGCCACCGGCGCCGCGCATAGCGATGAAGAGAGCGTACAGTCTGCCATGCAGCTGGTAGCCGAAATCAACGAGGAAGTAAACCGCCAGCTGGAAGAGCGTATCCGCATCTATGAACAGAAGATACTGCCCGCACTGCGGCAACAGCACATCATTTTTTATCAGAGCCGCAACGTAGAGCCTTTCCATAAAGAATTCCTGAGACGCTTCTTCCGGGAAGAAATCTTTCCATATCTCACTCCCGTGCCCGTCAGCAAGGACAAAGTCATATCATTCTTGCGCGACAACCGTCTGTATCTGGCCGTACGCCTCTATTTAAAAGGTGTGCCCTCGGACGATCCCAACCGTATACAATACTTCGTCATGAAGCTGCCCTACAGTAAAGTGCCCCGCTTCATCGAGCTGCCCAAGCATGAAAAGAACTATTACCTGATGTTCATCGAGGACATTATCAAGGCCAATATCGATACGATTTTTCCCGGTTATGACGTAGACAGCAGTTATTGCATCAAGATTTCACGAGATGCGGATATACTGATAGATGAATCGGCCAATACATCCGAGATTATAGAGCAGGTAAAGAGTAAGGTTAAAAAGCGCAAGATAGGAGCAGTCTGCCGTTTTGTATACGACCGTGCCATGCCCGACGATTTTCTGGACTTTCTGGTAGACGCTTTCCGCATCAACCGTCAAGAGCTGGTACCCGGCGACAAGCACCTCAACATGGAAGACCTGCGGCATCTGCCCAACCCGAACAGTGCCGTACGCCCCATCCGCAAGCCCCAGCCCATGAAGCTGACTTGCCTGGACGAACGGGAGTCCATCTTCCGGTATGTGGAGAAAAAGGATTTGCTGCTGCACTATCCCTACCACTCTTTCGAGCACTTCATCCATTTCCTGTACGAAGCCGTACACGAGCCTACCGTACGCGAGATTATGGTCACCCAGTATCGTGTCGCGGAAAACTCCGCTGTTATCAACACCCTGATAGCCGCTGCGCAGAATGGCAAGAAAGTAACCGTTTTCGTGGAGCTGAAAGCCCGCTTCGATGAGGAGAACAACCTGGCAACCGCCGAGATGATGAAAGCAGCCGGCATCAATATCCTGTTCAGCCTGCCCGGACTGAAGGTACATGCCAAAGTAGCCCTTGTGCTGCGCCGCGACAGGCAAGGACACAAACTGCCCAGTTATGCCTATATAAGTACCGGAAACTTTAATGAGAAGACAGCCACGCTCTATGCCGACTCCGGCCTGTTCACCTGCAACCCGGTACTCGTAAACGACTTGCACAACCTGTTCCGCACTTTCCAGGGTAAGGAAAATCCCGTATTCCACCGTCTGCTGGTAGCGCGTTTCAATCTGATATCCGAACTGAACCGCCTCATCGACCATGAGATAGAACTGGCAAAAAGCGGAAAGCAGGGAAGGATTATCCTCAAAATGAACGCCCTGCAAGACCCCGCCATGATAGAGCGGCTGTACGAGGCTTCGCAGGCGGGAGTCAAGACAGACCTTATCGTACGGGGTATCTGCTGCCTGATTCCCGGACGGAAATTCAGCCGTAACATCCGTGTAACACGTATTGTAGACACTTTCCTCGAGCATGCCCGCGTATGGTACTTCGGGAACGGCGGAAAACCGAAACTCTTTCTCGGCTCACCGGACTGGATGCGCCGCAACCTATACCGCCGCATCGAAGCCGTAACTCCTATCTTAGACCCGGACTTGAAACGGGAGCTGTCTGATATGCTCTCCATCCAGCTATCGGACAAGCGCAAGGCCTGTTTTGTGGACGACCGACTGCATAACCGTTGGAAATCAGCCCGTCCGCAAAAGGAGAAGATACGGGCGCAATATACTTTCTACGAATACCTGAAGAGTTGAAAAGTGGAAAGTCGGGAGTTGAAAGTTAAGGGCTAAGAAATTCTTGTAACATTTCTGTAACATATATGACATTTCCTTGCAACACAAAAAATGTTCCTTTGCAGCCGGAAATAAAATACATGTTATGGAAACTATCTACTTATGCATTGTCATCTTCCTGTTCGTCCTCGCGGTCTTCGACCTTGTGGTGGGTGTCAGTAATGATGCGGTTAACTTTCTACAATCTGCTGTCGGAGCAAAAGCAGCATCGTTCAAGACCATACTGTTCATAGCGGGTATCGGCGTATTTATCGGCGCTTCCCTATCCAACGGTATGATGGACATCGCCCGCCACGGTATCTACCAGCCGGAGCATTTCTATTTCGCGGAAATCATGTGTATCCTGTTGGCCGTGATGCTGACGGACGTGGTGCTGTTGGATGTATTCAACACCATGGGAATGCCGACATCCACTACCGTGTCCATGGTCTTTGAATTGTTGGGCGGTACGTTCGCCCTCGCGCTTATCAAAGTGTACGGCAGCGACACTCTCGGACTGGGAGACCTTATCAACACCGACAAGGCATTGTCCGTCATCATGGCTATATTCGTGTCGGTAGCCATCGCTTTCTTCTTCGGTATGCTGGTACAATGGCTGGCGCGTATAGTCTTTACCTTCAACTACACCGGGAAGATGAAGTACAGCATCGGTATCTTCGGCGGTATCGCGGCTACTTCCATCGTCTACTTCATGCTGATAAAAGGCTTGAAGGACAGCTCGTTCATGACACCGGAAAACAAGCACTGGATACAAGACAACACCGCCATGCTTATCGGCTGTTTCTTCGTATTCTTTACCATATTGATGCAGGTGCTGCATTGGTGCAAAGTAAATGTGTTCAAGATAATCGTGCTCTTGGGAACTTTCGCCCTTGCCCTCGCCTTTGCCGGCAACGACTTGGTGAACTTTATCGGTGTGCCTCTCGCCGGTTACTCCTCTTTCATCGACTATACCGCCAACGGCACTGCTGCCGGACCCGACGGCTTCCTGATGACCTCGCTGCTCGGCCCCGCCAAAACGCCGTGGTATTTCCTTATCGGCGCGGGCGTCATCATGGTATATGCGCTGTGCACATCCAAAAAAGCCCATAATGTAATCAAAACTTCCGTAGACCTTTCCCGTCAGGATGAAGGCGAAGAAAGCTTCGGCAGCACCCCCATAGCACGTACATTGGTGCGTTTCAGCATGACGGTGGCCAACGGGCTTTCCAAGGTAATGCCCGAAAGCGGCAAACGCTGGGTTGCCACCCGTTTCCAAAAGGACGAAGCCATTATCGCGGACGGTGCGGCATTCGACTTGGTACGCGCTTCCGTCAATCTGGTACTCGCCGGCCTGCTGATTGCCTTGGGTACTTCGCTGAAACTTCCGCTCTCCACCACTTACGTCACTTTCATGGTGGCTATGGGTACCTCGCTCGCCGACCGTGCCTGGGGACGCGACTCCGCCGTATTCCGTATCACCGGTGTGCTGAGCGTTATCGGCGGTTGGTTCATTACTGCCGGAGCAGCGTTCACCATCTGTTTCTTCGTTACTTTCGTCATCTATTTCGGCGGAACAATCGCTATCGTCGCCCTTATCGGCCTGGCCGTATTCATGCTGATACGCAGTCAGGTAATGTACAAGAAGCGTAAAGAGAAAGAAAAAGGCAACGCCACCATCAAGCAACTGATGCAGAGCACGGACAATATGGAGATTCTGGAATTATTGCGCAAGCATACCCGTGAGGAACTTGGCAGAATACTGGAATTCACCGAAGATAATTTTGAACGTACGGTTACCGCCTTCCTGCACGAAAACCTGCGCGGATTGCGTCGTGCAATGGGTTCCGTGAAGTTCGAGAAGCAATTGGTAAAACAGATGAAGCGTACCGGAACGCTCGCCATGTGCCGCCTGGACAACAATACCGTTCTCGAAAAGGGACTTTATTACTATCAGGGCAATGACTTCGCCAGTGAGTTGGTATACAGTGTAGGACGTCTTTGCGAACCGTGTCTGGAACACATTGACAACAACTTCAAACCGCTCGATACAATCCAGAAAGGCGAATTCGCAGACGTAACGGAAGATATCGTGTACCTGCTTCAAGTTTGCCGTCACAAGCTGGAGAATAACGATTACAGCAACTTCGAGGAAGATATACACAAAGCCAACGAGCTGAACGGCCAGCTTGCCCACCTGAAACGTGAAGAATTGCAGCGTATTCAAAGCCAATCCGGCAGCATCAAGGTCAGCATGGTATATCTGACGATGATACAGGAAGCGCAGAATATAGTGACCTACTCCATCAACCTGATGAAGGTGAGCAGAAAGTTCCAGGCGGAAGAGTAGCCAAAGCGGCCAAGAGAGTATATCAAAATGAAAATCGCTCCGTCCAGAATGACGGAATGATAACCGAAACCCGTTCAGTTCGTCCCGTGAGATGTTTTATTTCGTCTTACGGGACGATTTATTTTATCCCGCAGGACGAATGTTTTCATCCCGTGAAAGGAATATTTCCGTCCTGCGGAACGAATATCTTTATGCTGCGGAGCAGACTCATTTTTTCGTAAAAAGGGACAAACAGAACAAGTATTATATATTATTTTTACCCAATAAAACCCGCTTTAGGGTTCAGAAGGTTCAAAGGTTCACTATGACCCTATTTTAGGGCCCCTTTTGAAGATATTTATCTGATTTACAATATATTGACTGTTTCAACAATCACTAATTCAATCAAATTCCGTTCTCATGCGGATTTACCGCATTGTAAGGATATATCCATTATCGCCGATTGTAGGATATACACAAAAAGGATAATCAGCAAGATATAGTAAAAAAACAAGTCATTCCATACTTGCATGGAAGTGATTTTCGGGGGGTAAAGGGGTTCAAAGTGAACCTGACCCCGAAATGAACCCTAAAACTTCGGACATACCGATAAAAACACAAGGTAAAGCACTAATTACCAAACAGATGGGCTACATCCGCCGTTTTATCTTTTCACCACTCATTTTCCCGGATTTTCCGTGATTTCCCCCTTCTCCGGTAAACGCCATGTTAAGAAAAAACATGTCAAAGCCTATTTCAGTCCCATCTTTTCCGCCCGTTGCAGCATAAACGCGCGGGCGGCTTCGTACTCATTGGGAATGATGCCGTCCAATATGGCGTCCTTGATGGCGCTTTTCAATGCCCCGACCTGCCGGCAGGGCGGCAGATTGAATGTTTTCATAATCTCCTCACCGCTGACAGGGGGCTGGAAATTGCGGATACGGTCGCGTTCTTCCAAGTCTTTCAGTTTCTGGCGCACCAGTTGGAAGTTGTTCAGGAAGCGTTGTTTGCGCTCCATGTTCTTGGAAGTGATATCGGCCTCGCACAGCGTCATAAGGTCGTCTATATCGTCTCCCGCCTCAAACAGCAAACGGCGGACGGCGGAGTCGGTCACCACATCGTCCGCTATCACGATGGGACGCATGTGCAGCCCCACCAGTTTCTGCACGTATTTCATCTTCTCGTTCATGGGAAGCTTCATTCTCCGAAAGATGTCGGGTATCATCTTCTCGCCGATGAAATTATGGTTATGGAATGTCCATCCGGCACGGGGTTCCCAACGTTTGGTCGCCGGTTTGGCTATATCGTGCAGCAGGGCCGCCCAGCGCAGCCAGAGGTTACCGGTCTTTTTGCTGATGTTATCGAGCACTTCGAGCGTATGGTAGAAATTATCCTTATGCGCTCTGCCATTGCGGGTTTCAACGCCTTGCAGGGCAACCAGCTCCGGAAAGATAAGTTGCAACAGGCCGGAACGGTCTAAGTCGATAAATCCTTTGGACGGAACGGGAGACAGCAATATCTTGTTCAGTTCATCCGCAATGCGCTCTCTGGATATGATGGAGATGCGTTCTTTGTTACGGCACAAAGATTCAAAGGTATCATCATCGATGTAGAAATTCAGTTGGGTGGCAAAACGGATGCAACGCATCATGCGCAAGGGATCGTCACTGAAAGTAATGTCCGGGTCGAGCGGCGTGCGGATGGTTTTCTCCCTCATGTCCGCCATTCCGCCAAAAGGGTCTGCCAATTCTCCATAGCGCTCCCGGTTCAGGCACACCGCCAAGGCATTGATGGTAAAATCCCGACGGTTCTGGTCGTCTTCCAACGAGCCGTCCTCTACAATCGGCTTACGCGAGTCGTGCGTGTAGGACTCTTTACGCGCCCCCACGAACTCCACTTCCGTGCCGTGATACTTTAACTGCGCCGTACCGAAATTCTTGAAAACAGAAAGGTGGGCGCCGCGTCCCAAACGCTTGGCAAGCGCCTCGGCCATCGCAATGCCGCTGCCCACCACCACCACATCGATATCTTTGGAAGGGCGTTGCAGGAATATGTCGCGCACGTAGCCGCCGACTACGTAACACTCCAGCCCCAACTCATCCGCCGTTTCGGAAATCCGCTTAAATATGTTGTCACTGAAACGTTGCTTCAGTTCTTCTGTCGTCAATTCAATCATTTGCCAATAAATCATTTTGAGGGTGCAAAGATACGGATATTATTTTTTATTTTTGTCCCCACTAACATCAAGAATGAAAATTATGAAGAAAGCAGTGTTCCTTGCGTGCCTCTGCTGCACGCTCTTCTCTTGCAGCAATGTGGAGAAAAAAGCAGGCGAGAAACTCCGGGCAGCCCGCGAAGCGTTTCAACGCGGAGATTACAGCGAAGCGAAGATACAGATTGACAGCATCAAGATACTCTATCCGAAAGCTTTTGAAACACGGCGCGAGGGTATCGGGCTTATGCAACAGGTGGAGCTGAAAGAGCAGGAGAAAACACTTGTCTACCTCGACAGCATGCTCCAAGACAAGCAAAAAGAAGTGGACGCCCTCAAGAAGAATTATACTTTCGAGAAAGACGCCGAATATCAACGGACAGGCAATTACCTGCATCCCTCGCAAGTGATAGAAAAGAACCTGCACCGCTCTTACCTGCGTTTCCAAGTAGATGAAACAGGGGTTATGAGCATGACTTCCATCTATTGCGGTCCGCACAACATTCATCACTTAGCCGTAAAAGTTACCGCGCCCGACGGCAGCTTTGCCGAAACTCCGGCTTCCAAAGACAGCTATGAAACGGCCGATTTGGGAGAGAAGATAGAAAAAGCGGATTATAAGTTGGGAGAAGACGGCAATGTAATCGCTTTCCTCAACCTGAACAAAGACAAGAACATACGTGTCAACTATCTTGGCGAACGCTCCTATGCCACTGTCATGACACCGAATGACCGCAAGGCGGTGGCGGCTGTTTATGAACTGGCGCAGTTACTGTCTTCCATTACGGAAATCAAGAGAGAGATGGAAGAAGCCAACCTGAAGATTGAGTTCGTGAAACGCAAGATACAGGAAAGAGCAAGCAAAGATATAAAATAACGCTTCGAGCATAGTTGATGACAGCCCGTTACGCAAAACACAGTGAAGCGTCTACTCCCCGCTCATAAAGAGAGCAGATGCTTCACTGCGTTCCACCCCCTCTCCTATAAATGAGGATTCGCATTCGTCTCCTTTTCCGGAATGGCATATAGATAATACACACTGTTCGGTACAAACTTCGTTCCGTCGGGGAAGGAAGTAAACCAATGGCCTTCGGGATTATATTCTTTATAAGTATCGCCTTGCTGCCAGCAATCGTATTTCCGCTCCGCTTCCTCTTTCGTCAACGGTACACGCTCTACGGAACGTTGCGTACGGAGAATATCGGTAATGCCGAATCCCTCCCCCCACAGTTCGCGCCGGCGTTCCAGCAAAATATCATCGATAAGCCGGTCTTGCGTCTTCCCCGTCAGGTCATAGCCGGCAAGTCCGCGGGCATTGCGTAATGTGTTCAACGGTTTCACGGCGTCTTCCAACCGTCCCTCGCGAGCCAGCGCTTCCGCCGCTATCAGATACATCTCGGCGGAACGCATCACGACAATATCACCGGTCTGGTCGGCGCGGATACGGAACTTGCGATAACCCAAATAACCTTCACGCATCCACTGGAACAAATCCAGGCGAATATCCCCCGCTTCAAAAGTGTCCTTGAAGTGCGGGTCGGCCATAAAGCTGTTATATGCGTCGGGCGTCACCACATCGATATAATAGAAATTATAGCTGGCATCGGACTGGCTTACGGACTGAGGATGTCCCCACATCCACTCGGTATTGGATATATCGTTAAAGCCCATATACGTTTTGGAGTCCGTCATCAAAGCATATCCATCGGCAGCCTCAAGAGCAGCCCCGGCGGCTTCGCCCCATTGTCCGGTAAGCAAATACGCACGTGCCAGCAATCCGTTGACGACGCTTGAATCCGGTTTGAACTTGGAATTGTCGTCCGGACGGACATACCCTTCAAGAAGCTCCTTGGCCTTATTCAGGTCTTTGAATATCTGCGTATATATCTCTTCCAGAGTAGCCTTCCCTTTAGGCTCTGTCGTAGAGGCGGTAGGCTCCGTATAAAGCGGAACAGCCGGCGCGGCAGGGTCTTTCAGGTAAGTAAACTGGTAGTGCTGAGCCAGATGCAGATAACAGAAAGCCCGCAAAGCATAGGCTTGTCCCTGTGAATGACGGAAATCGGCCGTATCATCGTCACCGGTGGCGGTAATGGAAATGGCCGTATTGCAATTGTCTATGGTTTTGTACACCAGATACCAGGCAAATGCGGTACGGTTGTTGGCAGGCATCCCCACATCGTTAAACTGATAGGACGAGTTGAAGCCGTACATCGGACGCGACACCACATCGTCCGCCATCATATCGTCCTGCAGCATCAGGGCGCGATAACCGATATTGGCATAGGTGCTGCTGTACTCGAACAGGTTATACCACGCGCCGTTAAATATCCGACCGGCATTGGAAGGCACGGGGACGATACCCGAATCTACGGCGTCCGTAGGTTTGTTATCGAGAAAATCTCCGCCGCACGAAGACAGGACGGATAATAATCCCAGTGTAAAGACTGCTATATTTTTAATTGAAGTATTCATGTGAACAAGTGATTTAGAATGAAACATTAAGTCCGCCCGAAATGGAGCGCATGGCAGGATAACGGTAATAAGTCAGTCCTGTAATACCCTGTTCCGGGTCCATTCCCTGATTCTTGGAGAAAGTCAGCAGATTGTCCGCCTGCACAAAGAGCTGCAGACTGCTGAGGCTGATTTTCTTTATCAACGGTTGCGGGAAGTTATAAGACAGCGTAATGTTCTTCATCCGCAGGTACGAGTTGTTGAACAGGTTACGGGTAGAGTTGGAGTTCCAGTTATTGGACACCGTTTTCAAGGCCGGCACGTCCGTATCACGGTTCTCCGGTGTCCAACGTTTCAGTATCTCGGTAGACCAGGCGCGTCCGGGATTGCTTCCATTGCTCCACAGCATCGTAACGTCACGGTCTACGATATAGCCGCCTATACTGTACGCGAAGATGGCGGACAACTCAAAGCCTTTGTATGAGAACGCCGTATTGAAACCGCCGTAAACCTTGGGAAGCGAGGACTTATCCACGTAATAATAATCCGCCTGGGCGTAATCGTTGGTAGTAGTGCGCCCGGTAACATTACCCTGCGCGTCCTTTACATTCCTGTACCACAACGGATCACCGTTATCAGGGTCTACCCCTGCCCATTCGCGCAGATAGAAATCGTAAACCGAACGTCCCTCTTTCAAACGGGTAACCCCTGTAACAGGCATGTCTTTCAACGGTAGGTCGGTCACGACATTCTTGTAGTGCGTAAGGTTGACGCCCATGCGCCACATAAAATCACGGGTGTGTATGAGCGTTCCTTTAAGGTCTATCTCAAAGCCCGTATTCTTCAATGCGCCTATATTCTCATCCATCGAGGTATAACCCAGGGAAGTTGCCAAAGGACGGGAATACAGCAGGTCTTTGGAACGGCGCTGGAAGAAATCGAACGAACCGGAGAAACGGTTGTCGAACAATGAGAAATCAATGCCTACATTGAGGTTGAGATTAGTCTCCCATTTCAAGGCGGGCGTTGCAAGGCGGTCGGACACCAAAGCGTTCTCACCCGCTTGGGAAACGATGGAATACAGCCCGCTGCTGGCATAGTAAGTGCCCAGATTGTCATTGCCTTGCGCTCCGTAGCTGGCCTTTAAAGTCAGGGCGGAGAGCCAGTCGGTGGCGCTCTGCATGAATTCTTCGCGGTCTATGCGCCACGAAGCTCCCAATGACCAGAAGTTGCCCCAGCGTGTGCCCGGCGCGAAACGCGAAGAACCGTCGCGACGGTAGGAAGCGGAGAAGAAATACTTGCTCCGGTAGTCGTACCGGGTATTAATAAGATAGCCCAACAGTGAATAGTCAATGCGATACCCCGTACCTGCGGTTACAAGCGAACCGACGGCCAACTCCGGCATATCGGGCACAGCCATGTTGCTGCGTGCGGCCTGTAACACATCATAACGGTAAGAGTAAGCCTCTTGTCCGGCAAGGATATTGAAATGATGCTCGCCGACAGTCTTATCGTAAGTCACAATATTATTCCATGTCCAGGAGAAAGTGCGGGTATATTCGCGGCTTGCTCCGCCACCCGTATTGACCGCAGGACCAATCTTGGGGTTGGTATAATCCAGCGTATTGTAATCTATCAGGTCGAAGTTGAAGCTGGTCTTGAAATTCAATCCTTCCAGGAAAGTGACCTCAAGGAAGGTACGTCCGGAGAACTCATCCCGCATACGCTCGGATTTATCATTGGGCAAGGTTGCGGGCAGGTTCCAGTTGGCCGTGGCTCCTGACGGCCGGTAGGAACCGAAATCGTAAATCCGCTTTCCTTCCGAGTCGAGCTTGTATGTGCCGTCGGCGTTCATCTCGTACACAGGGTAGAAATCGGGCATTAAACGTCCGGCGTTGATGACATTGCTTGTCTTGGTATCGGACGACACCGGATAGTTCTGTATGGAGTGGGCGTAGCTCATATTCACACCGCCACGCAACCAACCGGTTATCTCGCTCGAGATATTGGAACGCAGGTTGAAACGTTGGTAACCGGATTCAAGGGCAATACCCTTGTCATTCAGATAACCGGCCGAGAAATAGTACTGATTGGTCTTTCCGCCGCCGGAAACATTCAATCCGATTTCCGTACGCAACGCCTGTTGCTCCATTTCTTTCTGCCAGTCCACATTCCAAAGCGGAGTGGCTCCGGCAAGCAGCTTGCCGTCCGTGCCCACCGGTTGCGGATAGTTGGGGCCATAAGGGTTAGGTCCACCGCCCATCAACTTGCCCACCAGGTCTTTAGAGGCCTGTGCGGCTGCGGTCTGCGGAGTATATTTATCCGTGTTCAGAGCATATTGGTTGCGCAATGCTTCCCAATAGAGCTCAAAGTACTGATCGGTACCGACACGGTCGTAATCGCGGATAGCCCGGCTGGAGCCGCCGAAGCTGGCATTGACGCTGACCGTGGTTTTCGAGTCGGTCTGTCCCTGCTTGGTGGTTATGATGATGACACCGTTGGCCCCACGCGAACCGTAGAGGGCTGCCGAAGCGGCGTCTTTCAAAACCGTCAACGAGGCTATATCTTCCGGATTAATGGAGTTGATGCTGCCGTCGAAAGGTACGCCGTCCACCACATAAAGCGGAGCGCTCGAAGCATTGATAGAGCCGATACCGCGAATACGTATTTCCGCATCCGTACCCGGCTGGCCGCTGGGCGCGCTTGCCTGAAGTCCGGACACCGTTCCCTCGAGCGCACGCGACACGTTGGATACCTGCATCTTGGCTATTTCGCTCCCCTTGACCGTGGAAGCCGCTCCCGTAAAGCTATACTTCTTGGCAGTGGCGTAAGCCACCACCATTACCTCATCCAGTTGTTCACTGTCCGGAATCAGTTCCGCATTAATGACCGAACGCCCATTGACTTTTTGTTCGGTGGTTTTCAGCCCGATGAAGCTAAAGACCAGTGTAGCGTCCGCCGGTACGGTAAGGGTATATTTTCCATCGACGTCGGTTACCGTTCCGTTGTGAGTTCCTTTCACCAATACCGATGCTCCCGGCAAAGGTTCCCCTTCCGACATCACAACGCCCGATACACGGATATCGCCGCCCGGAGCGGCATATAACGTCACCACGAAGAGTATAAACAGTGAGGTTAAGAAAAAGCGCAGTTTACTATTCATTCCGTTAAAGTTTGGTTAGACTTCATTAACAGAAGAAAATAAACTTTGTTCAGCTACGCCTATTTTTTTTCACTCCCGCTATCCGCGTAGTATACGCTTGTTAATTCAATTAAGAGGATTCCGTCCCTTTCCTGTCGGGAGCCTACCACTTCAGCCTGGGCAGGAAACTGCTCAGACAGTCGCGCAATGCCTGCAACGTAATAGGCTTTACCAATACTTCCGAAGCGCCGCTTTTGATGGCGTTTTCACGGTCGGCGGAGAACGCGTAGGCCGTCTGCATGATGATAGGTAATGTTCCGCCTTCCTCACGTATGAGCCGCGTAGCTTCCAATCCGTTCATAATAGGCATCTTGATGTCCATCAGTATCGCATCCGTTTTGTCACGATTCTCGTGAAACAAAGAGACGATCTCCTCACCGTTCTTCGCCCACATTATCTCACACCTTTTTCCTATAATAGCTTTTATTAATTTAAAATTACTATCATCATCTTCCGCGACGAGAATGAGCGGGCGGTAATCTACTGATTGATTTCCGATTTCCATGACCTATATTATTGTTTGTCCGAGACAAAGATATAAAAAATAATATATTTGCATTATCTTTGCACCTTATTTTTAAAAATGACATAATGATTTCTATTGACGGACTCGCCGTAGAATTTGGCGGCACAACCTTATTCAGTGACATATCTTTCGTAATCAACGAAAAAGACCGTATCGCCCTCATGGGCAAAAACGGAGCCGGAAAAAGTACGCTGTTAAAGATACTTGCCGGGGTGCGGCAACCTACCCGCGGTAAAATTTCCGCTCCCAAAGATTGCGTCATCGCCTATCTTCCCCAGCACCTGATGACAGAGGACGGACGCACCGTTTTTCAGGAAACCGCGCAGGCCTTTGCCCACCTGCATGAGATGGAAGCCGAAATAGACCGTATGAACAAAGAGCTGGAAACCCGTACCGACTACGAAAGCGACAGCTACATGGAACTTATCGAGCAGGTGTCCGCCCTAAGCGAGAAATTCTACGCCATCGACGCCACCAATTACGAAGAGGACGTTGAAAAGGCATTGCTCGGCCTCGGATTCACAAGAGAGGACTTCAACCGCCAGACCAGCGACTTCAGCGGCGGCTGGCGCATGCGTATCGAACTCGCCAAACTGCTGTTGCAGAAGCCGGACGTGCTCCTGCTGGACGAGCCGACCAACCACCTGGACATCGAGTCCATCCAATGGCTGGAAGACTTCCTTATCAACAACGGGAAAGCCGTTATCGTCATCAGCCACGACCGCAAATTCGTGGATAACATCACGACCCGCACCATTGAGGTAACCATGGGACGCATCTACGATTACAAAGTAAACTACTCCAAATACCTGGAACTCCGCAAAGAACGCCGCGAACAGCAGCAAAAGGCTTATGACGAGCAACAGAAGTTCATCGCCGAAACCAAAGAATTCATCGAGCGTTTCAAAGGGACCTATTCCAAAACCCTGCAAGTGCAAAGCCGTGTCAAGATGTTGGAGAAACTGGTACTGCTGGAAGTAGATGAAGAAGATACCTCGGCCTTGCGGCTGAAGTTCCCGCCCTCTCCGCGTTCCGGCAACTATCCGGTCATTATGGAGAATGTAGGAAAGACATACGGAGAGCACGTCGTGTTCAAAAATGCCAACCTCACGATAGAGAGAGGCGACAAAGTGGCTTTCGTAGGCAAGAACGGCGAAGGTAAGTCCACGCTGGTAAAGTGCATCATGGGAGAACTGGAACACGAAGGAACGCTTACCATCGGTCATAATGTACAGATAGGTTATTTCGCCCAAAACCAGGCATCCTTGCTGGATGAGAACCTGACCGTATTCCAAACCATCGACGACGTGGCCAAAGGCGAAATACGCAACAAGATACGCGACTTGCTGGGGGCTTTCATGTTCGGCGGTCCGGAAGAGTCCATGAAGAAAGTAAAAGTGCTGTCCGGCGGCGAACGTACACGACTGGCCATGATTAAGCTGCTGCTGGAACCCGTAAACTTGTTGATTCTGGATGAGCCTACCAACCACCTGGACATGAAAACCAAAGATATTCTGAAACAGGCTCTCATGGATTTCGACGGCACTCTGATACTCGTAAGCCACGACCGTGACTTCCTGGACGGGCTGGTGAGCAAAGTTTATGAGTTCGGCAACAAACGGGTAACCGAGCATTTGAGCGGTATCTATGAATTCCTTGAAAAGAAGAAAATGGATTCGCTTCGCGAACTGGAACGGTAAACTTTCATTAACTAACTTCCCGCAACAAATAAATTGCTCCTGTTGTTTCATTTCCATAAATCCTTAACTACGAATTAAATGAAACAATATGACGCTATCATCATAGGGTTCGGCAAAGGCGGGAAACTGCTGGCAGCCGAACTTGCCAACCGTAACTGGAAAGTGGCAATCATTGAACGTTCCCCGCAGATGTACGGGGGAACATGTGTAAACGCAGGGTGCATTCCCACCAAGACGCTTATTCACGAATCGGAACAGGCCGAACGGCTCTACCGGGACGATTACAGCAATCAGGCCAAGTACTATGCGCTCGCCGTCGGACGGAAAAACAAGCTCGTGTCATTCTTGCGGGACAAGAATTACGAACATATAAAAGCCCATCCCAACATTACCTTGTATGACGGTACGGCATCCTTTGCGTCCAACGATACGGTAAAGGTCGTTTCCCGGGATAAAAAGGAAATTCTCCTCAAAGGGAAAGAAGTCTTTATCAATACCGGGTCTACCCCTATCCTGCCCGATGTGGAAGGCATCAACGGAAGTAAGCATGTGTTCACCAGCGAAACGCTGCTCCGGCAGAGCAAGCTTCCCCATCGCCTGCTCATTCTCGGCGCCGGAGCCATCGGAATGGAACTCGCCACGATGTACGCGGGCTTTGGAAGCCAAGTCACGCTATTGGAATCGGGCAGCCGCTTCATGCCCAAATCAGACCGGGACATCGCGGAGTCCATGCTGGAATCTCTGAAAAGGAAAGGCATCGAGATACGTTTGAACGCCTATGCCCTGTCCGTATACGATACCGCCGACGGCGTGACACTGACCTATACGGACAATGCCGACGGTACTCCCTACTTTTTGGAAGGAGACGCCCTGCTGCTTGCCACCGGGCGCAGGCCGATGACCGACGAGCTCAATCTGCACGCGGCCGGCATACGCACCGACGCTCAGGGAGCCGTCATTGTCAACGGGCATCTTCAGACTTCTTCCCCGCACATATGGGCCATGGGAGACGTAAGAGGCGGCGCTTTGTACGACTATTTATCCATCGATGACTTCCGCGTTATCGCCAACCAATTGTTCGGCAACAAGAAGCGAAATACCGATGACAGGGTTCCGGTGCCCTATGTAATTTTTACAGACCCGCCGCTGGCGCATATCGGCCTGACCGAAGAAGAAGCCGTGAAACGCGGTTATTCGCTCCAAGTGTCCCGGCTGCCTGCCGCCGCCATACCGCGCGCCCGTACATTGCAGCACATAGACGGTATGATGAAAGCCATCGTCAACGCGCATACGGGACGCATAATAGGCTGTACCCTGTTTTGCGTCGATGCGCCCGAAGTCATCAACCTGGTATCGCTGGCCATGAAGAACGACTTGCATTACAGCGCCCTGCGTGACTTCATCTTTACGCATCCCAGCATGAGCGAAGGATTAAATGACTTATTCAAGGCTTTTTAGCATCTTGCGTTTGGCAGTTAAATGATTAACTTCTATCTTTGCGGCCAATCAAAGAGAGAAGAATGAAAACGAAAAGGTACATCGCATATTTCCTGTTCTTCATCAGCATGATTATGCTGATAGTACCTGTCATTCCCCATCATCACCACGAAGACGGCGCAATCTGTATGAAAAACGACCTGCCGTCCGACGGATGCTGTCATCATCAGGGTCCTTGCAACGAGCATTGTTGCTGCGACACCGGCTGCATGACCACTCATTTCTACCAACAGACGCCCAGTTCGGACAACAGCAACTTACAGCCCTGTTTCGTGTGGGTACATACTTTATTTTCCGAACCGTTGCTCAAACTCCTGACTTTACCCGAAGAAACAGGTATAAGGCAAGAGTTCGTCTACTTGGAATCTCTTCATGGCACGTTCATTACACGTGCCACAGGGCTTCGCGCGCCACCTTTTGTTCTTGCCTGACCGACAGCCGCCGAAAGCGGCCATGCTGCCGGCACCGGAATGTATGCAACTCGGTTGCACCGTCCATTCCCTAATTTTGCAATCCGAAACAAGTTAAGAACAAAAACAATTATCATGAAGAAGTTTATATTCATGGGAGTTATAGGATTATTCCTGTTAGGCTCCTGTAACAGCAAGTCCGGTGAAGGACATAATCACGAAACGGAAGAACACGCTCATGCGGGGCATGACCACGAAGGGCACGACCATGCGAACGAAGGCGCCGGCCATAAGCATGACGACGGACATGACCACGGTGCGGAAGCCGCCGCCGCGCACAGTGACGAAATCATATTGCCGCCGGCCAAAGCGCAGGCTGCCGGAGTAGAGGCGGGCATCATCGAGCCGGGCGTATTCAATCAGGTAATAAAAACCAGCGGTCAGGTAATGGCCGCGCAAGGCGATGAAAGCGTTGCCGTAGCTACAGTGGCGGGCGTAGTTTCGTTCCATGGCAAAGTAGTAGAAGGTATGAGCGTGAGCAAAGGCACGCCGCTCGTAGTGCTCTCATCCAAAAACATGGCAGACGGAGACCCCGTACAAAGAGCACGCATCGCTTACGAAACAGCCAGGAAAGAGTACGAACGGATGAAAGAGCTTCTCCCCAATAAAATCGTTTCGGAGAAAGACTTCGCCCAAGCTCGACAGGCGTATGAGAACGCCCGTATCAGCTACGAGGCCGTTGCCAAGAACCATTCGGCTCAGGGACAGGCCGTGCCTTCTCCTATCAACGGGTATGTGAAAAATCTGTTAGTAAAGGAAGGCGACTATGTTACCGTAGGCCAGCCGCTCGTAAGCATCACTCAAAACCGCAGACTGTTCCTGCGCGCCGATGTTTCGGAGAAGTATTATCCTTATCTCCGCACCATCGGTTCCGCCAACTTCCGTACTCCCTACAACAATAAGGTATATACACTGAAAGACTTGAACGGCCGCCTGCTTTCTTACGGGAAGGCATCGGGCGACAACGGCTACTATGTGCCCGTTACCTTTGAATTCGATAACAAAGGAGATGTCATTCCCGGTTCTTTTGTCGAAATATTCCTGCTCTCCTCTCCTATGGAGAACGTTATTTCACTCCCCCATACAGCTCTGACCGAAGAACAAGGCAGCTTCTTCGTATATCTGCAAGTGGATGAGGAAGGATACAAAAAGCAACTCGTCACTCTCGGAGCCGATAACGGCGAGAAGGTGCAAATCCTTTCCGGCGTCAAAGCAGGTGACAAAGTCGTGACCCAGGGCGCTTATCAGGTGAAACTTGCAGGCGCTACCAACGCAATTCCGGCGCACAGCCACGAACACTAATTCGGTGATGAGTTATTAGTTATAAGCTATTTGCTGATAAAAACGCGTAACTTGATAACTTGATAACTCATAGCTCACAACTCATAACTAAAGAAATCATGCTAAACAAGATTATACATTTCTCTCTTCAGAACCGCATACTGGTGCTGGTGGCGTCGGTACTGCTGCTGATTGGCGGTACGTATACCGCAATGCATACGGAAGTGGATGTGTTCCCCGACTTGAATGCGCCGACCGTGGTTATCATGACCGAAGCCAACGGCATGGCGGCCGAGGAAGTGGAACAACTGGTTACTTTTCCTGTGGAAACAGCCGTAAACGGCGCTACGGGAGTACGTCGCGTACGTTCTTCGTCCACCAACGGCTTCTCCGTCGTATGGGTTGAATTCGATTGGGAAACGGACGTTTACCTGGCACGCCAGATTGTAAGCGAGAAGCTGGCGGTTGTCAGCGAATCCCTTCCCTCTAACGTAGGCAAGCCGACCCTCGGCCCGCAATCGTCTATCTTAGGCGAGATGCTGATTGTGGGACTGACCGCCGACTCGACTTCCATGCTCGACCTGCGCACCATAGCCGACTGGACTATCCGCCCGCGCCTTCTTTCTACCGGCGGCGTGGCGCAAGTGGCCGTGCTGGGTGGCGATATTAAAGAATACCAGATACAACTCGACCCGGAACGAATGCGTCATTACGGCGTAACCCTTACCGAAGTGATGAACGTTACGCGCGAGATGAATCTGAATGCCAACGGCGGGGTACTTTATGAATACGGAAACGAATACATCGTACGCGGGGTAATCTCCACCGACCGGGTAGAACAACTGGCAAAAGCCGTAGTCAAGCTGCAGGACGGCGGTGCACAGACCGCAACCGCCAACGCCCGGCCTTTGGCCGCCGCTTCTCCCGTATTACTGGAAGACATAGCGGATGTACGTATCGGAGCCAAGCTTCCGAAACTGGGTACGGCTTCCGAACGCGGCAAACCCGCCGTACTGCTGACCGTGACCAAACAACCCGCCACAAGCACCCTGGAACTGACCGACAAGCTGGAAACATCCCTGAAAGACTTGCAGAAGAACCTGCCGTCCGATGTGAAGGTCAGCACCGACATTTTCAGACAAAGCCGCTTTATAGAAAGCTCCATCGGTAACGTACAGAAATCACTGTTTGAAGGCGGTATTTTCGTCGTTATCGTCCTGTTCCTGTTCCTTGCCAATGTACGGACTACCGTAATCTCGCTGGTGACGCTTCCCTTGTCACTGATAGCTTCGCTGCTGGCGTTGCACTATATGGGATTCACCATCAACACAATGAGCCTCGGTGGTATGGCTATCGCCATCGGCTCGCTGGTAGATGACGCCATTGTCGATGTGGAGAACGTGTACAAGCGATTGCGGGAAAACCGGCTGAAGCCGGAAGCGGAACGCCTGTCGATACTGGAAGTCGTGTTCAACGCTTCCAAAGAAGTACGTATGCCTATCCTGAACTCCACGCTTATCATTGTGGTAAGTTTCGTTCCGTTATTCTTCCTGAGCGGCATGGAAGGCCGGATGCTCGTACCTCTGGGTATCGCGTTCATCGTGGCGCTGGCTGCTTCCACGGTCGTGGCGCTGACAGTGACGCCCGTACTGTGTTCCTATCTGTTGGGAAGAGAAAAGATAAAAGATGAAAAACGTTCCACCGGCGACTCGCCGGTAGCGCGCAAAATGAAAGAATGGTACGGCACGGCTCTTACCTTTGTGCTGGGGCATAAGAAGAGCGTATTGGGCGGAACCATCGGCCTGTTTGTGGTGGCGCTTGCCTGCTTCTTCACATTGGGACGTTCGTTCCTGCCGCCGTTTAATGAAGGTTCGTTCACAATCAACATATCGTCCCTGCCAGGTATCTCGCTGGAAGAAAGTGACAAGATAGGACATCGTGCCGAAGAGCTGCTGCTTTCCATCCCCGAAATACAGACCGTAGCCCGCAAAACCGGACGTGCCGAACTGGACGAGCATGCCTTAGGCGTGAATGTCTCCGAAATAGAAGCTCCGTTCGAACTGAAAGACCGTTCGCGCAGCGAGCTGGTGGCCGACGTACGCGAAAAGCTGGGCACGATTGTGGGCGCCAATGTAGAAATCGGGCAACCTATCAGCCACCGTATCGACGCCATGTTGTCCGGTACGAAAGCCAACATAGCCATCAAGCTGTTCGGCGACGATTTGAACCGTATGTTCTCTTTGGGTAATGAAATCAAGAACACCATTCAGGACATTCCCGGCATTGCCGACCTGAACGTGGAACAACAGATCGAACGTCCGCAGCTCATCATCGCTCCCAAGCGGGAAGTGCTTGCCAAATATGGCATTTCCTTGCCGGAGTTCTCGGAGTTTGTCAATGTATGCCTTGCCGGTGAGTCCGTATCCCAGGTATATGAGAAAGGAAAAAGCTTCGACCTGACCGTACGCGTAAAGGACGACTTGCGGGATGAAATGGAAAAGATACGCAACCTGATGATCGATACCGGCAACGGACAGAAAATACCGCTGAACTATGTAGCGGAAGTCCGCTCGGCAATGGGTCCGAACACCATCAGCCGCGAGAACGTGAAACGGAAAATCGTAATCTCCGCCAACGTGGCCGACCGTGACCTGCGCAGCGTGGTAAACGACATACAGGAACGTGTGGACGCCTCGGTGAAACTGCCGGAAGGTTATCACATCGAATACGGCGGTCAGTTTGAAAGCGAACAGGCCGCAAGCCGCACACTGGCCTTGACTTCATTCATGTCCATCGTGGTGATATTCCTGCTGCTGTATCATGAGTTCCGTAGCGTAAAGGAAAGTGCGATTATCCTTATCAACCTGCCTTTGGCATTGATTGGCGGTGTATTCGCCCTGCTTATCACAACGGGTGAAGTCAGCATTCCCGCCATCATCGGCTTTATCTCGCTATTCGGTATCGCCACCCGAAACGGTATGCTGCTGATAAGCCATTACAACCATTTGCAACAGGAAGAAGGGTACGGAGTGTACGACAGCGTGATACGCGGTTCGTTGGACAGATTGAATCCGATCCTGATGACCGCCCTGTCCAGTGCGCTTGCATTGATTCCGTTGGCACTCAGCGGCGACCTGCCCGGCAACGAGATACAAAGCCCCATGGCAAAAGTTATTCTGGGCGGATTGCTGACTTCCACTTTCCTGAACGGTTTCATTATTCCGATTGTTTATCTGATGATGCACAAGAAACCGGCAATTACAGGTGGACACGATAACGAGTAAATAACTTAATAACAGAATGTATGAAACATATACTTATAGCCGCCGCCCTCCTCTCCTGCATAGGGATGAGGGCGCAAAATACAGGCATCGACTCCGTACTTCGCCAGATAGAGGCGAACAACAAGGAATTGCAAGCCAATGCACAGCTTATCTCCTCGCAGAAGCTGGAAAACAAGACAGAGAACAATCTGCCTGACCCTACCCTCTCGTACGCCCATCTTTGGGACTCCAAGAACAGCAGTGAGACCGTAGGCGAAATGGTTGTTTCCCAGAGTTTCGATTTCCCTACACTGTATGTAACAAGGGGAAAGATGAACCGTCTCAAAACCGGAGCGCTGGACGCACAGGCAGCAACCGTACGCCAACAGATATTGCTGCAAGCCAAAGAAGTGTGCCTGGACATCATCATGCTGCAACATCAGCAGGAACTGCTCGACGCCCGGTTGAAGAACGCCGAGGAACTGGCCGCCATGTATGCCAAACGATTGGCGACAGGAGATGCCAATGCGCTGGAAACAAATAAAATCAATCTGGAATTACTGAATGTCCGTACCGAATCCCGTACGAACAGCACAGCCCTGAACAATAAAATCAAGGAATTGCTGGTGCTTAACGGCAACCGGCCGCTTACTCCCGGACGCCCCTTTCCCGACGGCACGGCAACACCTACCGCCCAAGCCCTCGGCCTGACAGAGTATCCCGCCATTCCATTGCCGGCCGATTTCCATCAGGTATGCGATGAACTATTGGCAGCCGACCCTTCCCTGCAATCGTTCGACAACGAGAGTGCGGCAGCCCGCAAACTTATTTCGGCAAGCAAGCAGGGCTGGTTACCGAAACTGGAGTTGGGCTATCGCCGCAATACAGAGTCAGGACATCCGCTGAACGGCGTTGTCGTAGGCTTTTCCTTCCCTCTGTTTGCAAATAAAGGAAAGGTAAAGATAGCCAAAGCGCAGGCTATGAACATCGACTTCCAGAAAGACAACGCAAAAGTAAAAGCAAGCTCCGAACTATGGCAGCTCTATGAAGAAGCCCGTAACCTGGACGCCTCCATGCAAGAATACAAACAGACCTTCCAAGACCAACAGGATTTGACGTTGCTGAAACAGGCTCTTACAGGCGGACAAATCAGCATGATAGAGTATTTCGTAGAGGTTTCCGTTGTTTTCCAAAGCAAAACCAACCTTTTGCAATTGGAAAATCAATACCAAAAAGCAATGGCACGGATATATAAGAGCAGGTTGTAGGAGTTATGAGTTATAAGTTATGAGTTATGATTCGTAACTTATAACTTATAACTCATAACTATTTTTGGTTTTTCCGGCAAGTGGCCGCTGCGAATGCGCCATTCCTGCGGATAAAGATTATTGGCACGGTTACCGATATTCTTGACAAAACCAAGAGGCATATTCTTATACGTGAGTAAAACCACTCCGCGAGGGGCTGCATCCGAAAGGGTGACAGCCTCTTTTCGTAAATAGGCAACGGCCTGTTCATAGGATATTTCTTCGCGAGGGAAAGCATCCGGTGCCAATGCATGGCTCACAGCCAGCGCATGAGCGGGAATCCAGTCTTTACCTTTCTGTCCGGCAATCTCCAATCCGGCCTGCACAATGCGCACAGACGACTGCAATGCCGATAGTTCCGGAAGATAGCGTTTAGGGAAAGCGCTGACACTACCGCCTTTTTGAATAAACTCATATATATCCGGAGCAAGAAGCCATTCCGCCAATACCGAAAGCTGCTCTTTAGAAAGTCCCGGAGTTTTCATCCCTTTCCCCTGGGGTTTCCTTCCCTTTCCCCTGGGGTTTTCTCCTCTCACAGCCGGAGTTTCAGAAGCTTTGCCCAGGGCAAACGCCTGTTCAGCCCCGGGCTTACGGACGCTCGCCCCCGGCTTGCGGAGAACAGCCAGAAAGAAGCCTTCACCCTTTGTCTTATGAGGCAAAAAGCGGTAAACCGGAAACCGCTCTCCCTGCAATAAGTTACCCGTTATATTCCAATCTTCCGCCACATCGAGCGGGAGTACTTCCGCGCCGAATTCATCTTTTATCCAACGGACGTTTTCTTCATTCTCTTTCGTATTATACGTGCAGGTACTATATATCAATATCCCACCCGGTTTCAGACAAGGCCAGATATCCGAAATAATTCTCCGTTGCCGCTGCCGGCAGATTTCCACATTCTCCGAACTCCACTCGCTCACGGCGACAGGGTCTTTACGGAACATGCCTTCACCGGAACAGGGTACATCCGTCAATATCACATCAAAGAACTCTTCCAACGGTGTAAAGTCCGACGGATCGCTGTTAGTAACCACAACGTCGGGATGTCCCCACTTAGTCAGGTTCTCGGCAAGTATTTGGGAACGGTTGCGAATAACCTCGTTCGCTACCAACAAGCTATTTTCCGGAAGGATACCGCGGACATGCGTCGACTTACCGCCCGGAGCGGCACAGAGGTCGAGCATCACTGCCGGTTCTTCGCCCGCATATTGTCTTAAGGCCTGTTCCACAAACATGGACGAGGCTTCCTGCACATAATAGCATCCTGCATGAAACAAGGGGTCAAAAGTGAACGTCAGGCGCTCTTTAAGATAAAAGCCGGAAGTACACCAGGGAACCGCGCTCTCCCCGGACTGAAAGCCAAAAGGCTTTAACGGGTTCAACCGGATGCTGACGGGTTGCTCCGACTCCAAAGCGGTTACTAATTCCGTATACTCCTCATCTCCCAGCAGGGCGCGGGTATAGTCTATGAAAGAAGCGGGTAGTTCCATGTGTCGTACTGTTTTATGCCGGCAAAGGTAACATAAAAAGGCGATACAAAGAACTACCCGCAACTTCTTAATAGCTTATTTTTACTCCTGCAAAGTAAGAACGGGGCATGCCGGGACCATAAATATAACCGGAATCTCGCTTGCTGCCACGGTCAAAATCTTTTTGATAGGCATTAAAAATGTTCCGTACACCTGCATTCAACTGTATACCGATATTCTTATAAACGGTAAAGTCATAACCGACTTTCAAATTCAGTTCCCAAAAATCAGGAGTATTCACCGCTATGTCTTTCTCTATATATCCGGCTTTGTGTTCTACCAGCATGCTGCCGGTATATGTACCGGAAAGAGCTACCAGCAAAGACTTCAACGGATTGTAGGTAAGCGTGAAATATCCGTAAGTATCAGGGGTACGGAAAATGCGCTTTTCCATTGGCACCGTCTCATCGTCACTCCAAGTGCGCGCATTCTTGTAATCGGCCTTTTGTAAAGTAATGCCGGCCTGCAACTGCAGCAAGCTCAGATAGGCTATCTTTCCCTCCAATGTCAGTCCATACACTTTCGCGCCTTTTTCATTATAACGCTCATTAATGATTGTACCGTCACGCACTCCTATCTCCCGCAAAGCAAATACGTCCGACAGATTGGTATAAAAGCCCTCTAACAGAAAGTTCCCCTGAAATGCTCCCCAACGATGGTACACATCGGCGGAAATGCTAAAGCTCTGCGACTTTTCCTCCTTTAAGTTATCAGCCAACTCAATCATGGAAATCGTCCCGCCGACATTCTCAATATGCAAATCTTCGTCAAAAGCCTGCGGGGCGCGGAAGCCGACTGAATAGCTGGCACGTAAATTGACGTTTTCAACCGGATTAAAGCGAATGTTGGCACGCGGGCTGAATATCACATGATTGATTAAATTGTGTTTATCAAGGCGTCCACCCAAAAGAATGCTCCACTGCCTGTTTCTCCATTCATTCTGGAAAAAAGCGCCGGCAATACGTACCTTCTGGTTTGTATATCGGTTGTATCCCCACATATCATCTTTCAGATTATCCTGGTTATACTCTACTCCGCCCGTCAGGTCCGAAGGCATAAAAAGACAACGGTCGAAATGGTAGATGTATTGCGAGCCTGCCACCCAGGTGAAGTCCTTAGTCGCTCCGTAAGCATTCAAGTCTTGATTACCACCATAATAGCTATCCCGCCCTATGTGCTGTGCAGAGGCATATACGCTCAACCGATGTTTCTCATCGGGAGAAAAATAATCGAACTTCAAGCCACCGCTATTAATGGAATGCCGTAGTTGCTCCGCAATATTCGCTTCGTGGGGCGGACGGTTCAGCAAGTCGCCGCCACGACGGAACTCCTGCAAATGGTGATACTCGAATGTCAGCTTGGAATACGCGCTCGTTTTCAGAAAAGACCGAAAACCCACTGTCTGGTTCTTCAGTTTAGGAAGTTCCGTAAAGCCGTCTCCGTCACTGTCATACCCGCTACGTTCACGGTTTTGACCGAAAATATATAATCCCGCCTTACTGTTATCCGTCACAAGAGAAGCATTCATCGTGGTACTGTTATCCCAACTCGAGGTCCCTCCTACTCCTGTGATGGTGTGTGATAGCTGGCCGGAATTGCGCAACGGCTCTTTGGTTATAATATTGATAGTACCGGCAATAGCAGACGAACCGAACAGCGCCGAGCCGCCTCCTCTCATAACCTCTACACGTTCAATCATATTAGCGGGTATCTGCTCCAAACCATATACCCCTGCCAATGCACTGAATATAGGTCGGGAATCTATCAATATCTGCGTATAAGGCCCGTCCAAACCATTAATACGCACTTGCTGAAAGCCACAATTCTGACAATTAGTCTCCACCCTTACGCCCGGCTGAAAATTCAATCCTTGAGACAAAGTAGCAGAATTGGTATTCTCAAACAACTTGAAATCCATTACATTGACTAAAGTAGGGGCCATGCGACGTGTTGTTTCACTACGATTGGCGGTTACTACTACTCCATCCAAAGCAATCAAGTCTTCCTCCAACTCGAAATTCTCTTCCAGCGTTTTCCCCCGTTTCAAAGTCACTTTGCGGCTCTGTGCTTTATAACCTACCGCACTGACTTGAAGAATAAAATCGCCTTCCGGCAGGTTTTTCAAAAAATAATGTCCCGTGGCGTCAGTCATCGTGCCAATGGTCGTACCTTTTAAAGATACGGTAATATAAGGTAAATGCTCCTGAGAGCTTTTCTCTAATACGTGTCCGATAATATTAGCATCGGAATTATTTAAATCTTCGGCATAGGCAGTGGCTGAGAGCAACAGACATACCGCTCCCACCACAAAAAAATATATATATTTCTTCATGTACTCTATTCTATAAAATGATGGTTAATACTATTGAATTCCTTACTCCCGCTTCCGGGAACCGCATCAGCAAGAGAGAGGGGGTGCCCGCAGGTTGACGCTGCTACAAGGTTTAACATATATAATACGTTCTATCAACGATGTTCCCAATATGCGTAGTACGAATAAAAAAGCCGACACGGCAGTCAGAAGTTCCGGAAGCGAAGAAAGGATAAAGGAAGAAAGATAAAAAATCGTTTCCAATTGTACCTCTGTATGCTCATGCTCCCCTTTAAACGGGTGAGAGTGTACAATAATCACCCCATTCACCACATGCGAGTGAGTAAACAGAGTAATTCCTCCCAAATAAGTTATGAATAAGAGAGGAAGGAAGATTCTTATTATGCTCCGCAGTTTCTCCAAAATACTTTTTTTAAGATTAAACGGATTATGAGGGTAAAAGTTCTTATAATTGCAAATAATACCTACATATTGTTATAAATAACCTGCGAAATATGGCAACCATTACAAAGTTTTCCGTCCTGAATACAACCATTCTAAAAAAAATATCGTCTCTTTGCAACTTTCCGGATATCCGGATGCGTCTAACACACAAAGAAACCAATAAAAACAAAAATAACATGATTATGAAACGTATCATCTTCGCATTAATGACAGCCATGATGCTCTGCACGTTGGCACAGGGAAAGAACAGAACCGTTACGGAAAACGACAGTCTGGGAAACAAGCAGAGAGTTATAGAACTGAGGGACACCATGATTGACGGAAAAGCCGTTACGGACACCCTTAGCGTCATGACTTACGAAAACAGCCCAAGCAGCGGCACGGAAAACCATAAGGATTACAAGCACCACAGCAGTGCTTACGATTTCGGCTGGAACCTTGGTCATGACGCCAAAGAGGCGGCTATCGCCATTACGGCCATCGTGTTCGTATTCGGATTCCCTCTGGTGATTGTATTCATCATATTCTTCTTCCGCTATAAAAACCGGAAAGCCAAGTACCGCCTGGTAGAGCAAGCGCTGGCCAGTGGGCAGCCGCTACCGGAAAACCTGTTTAAAGAGACCGACTCGATAGATATCCGCAGCAAGGGAATCAAAAATGTGTTTGTCGGTATCGGACTGTTCATCTTCCTTTGGGCCATTACCGACGAATTCGGACTGGGCTGCATCGGTCTGCTTATAATGTTCACAGGCTTCGGACAGCTCGTTATCTACTACACGCAGCAGGACAGAGCGCCTAAAAACAAGGAGAAAGCCGATACTGCGAGGACGGCCTTTCCGGAAAAGATTGAAGAAAAATGAGTCAGCTCAATGATATATCGTTAGTCGCACAGGTCGTGGTGTTTCGCAACACCAGGGCCTTCGACCAGTTGGTAGGAAAGTACCAGTCGTCCGTACGGCGATTCTTTCTGCACCTGACCTGCGGCGACAGCGAATTGAGCGATGACTTGGCGCAGGATACATTCATTAAAGCGTACACCAACCTGGCCTCGTTCAAAAACTTATCCAGTTTCTCTACCTGGCTCTACCGTATTGCTTATAATGTATTTTATGATTATCTTCGCACCCGTAAAGAGACAGACTGCCTGGAAACGCGCCAAGTGGATGCTCAATGCAGTACGCTGCAAAACGACATAGGACGGCGCATGGATATTTACCGTGCGCTGAGTATGCTGAAAGAAATGGAACGAACCTGCATCACTCTCTTTTACATGGAAGACCAGAGTATCGAGAAAATTGCAGGTATTACCGGTTGCCCCGCAGGAACTGTAAAAAGCCACCTGTCACGGGCCAAAGAAAAAATGGCTACTTACTTAAAACAAAATGGTTATGATGGAAAACGATGATAAACTCTTAGTTGCTTTCTTTGACGAAAACCGGCAGGAAATACCGGACAATGGTTTCACCCGCCGTGTGATGCGCCATCTGCCCGACCGTACCCGACGGATTTCACAATTATGGGTAACGTTTTGTTTCACACTGGCGTTAGTGCTATTCTTTGCTTTCGACGGTCTGCAACTGGTACTGGGCACGCTCCGTGAAACATTTACCGTTGCCGCCCAAAGCGGAGTTACCGAAGCCAGCCCCAAATCTCTATTGGTCGCAGGCATAGTGTTGCTTTTCCTGCTCTATCGCAAGATATGTTCGCTGGCTTAAACGCCGCGGTTATTGCGAACCGTATTTTCCTCGCAGGATAAATAAACTTCCCCGCAGGATAATGTACTTAGCCCCTACCTTATTTACAGTAAGGCAAGGGCTAATTTTTTATAAACGAATGAACATATCTCAATGATATATTGTATATTTGCCAACTCATAAAACTAAATAAACTTACAAAGTTTTGAGACAGGTTCTATTCATCATATTATTTACTTTATTCTTTGGAAGCATCCGGGCGCAAAGTACCAGCGACTCTCTTGTAATGGGCTATATGCGGGAAATGGGAATCCCCCTGACCTGCAACAATAAAGTTGAACTGTTAATGACCGGCCGTGACAAATTCACCGATTTATTTGAAACGATTCGCCATGCCCGGCATCACATCCACCTGGAATATTTCAATTTCCGTAACGACTCTATCGCCAACGCTCTCTTTGACTTACTGGCGGAAAAGGTAAAAGAGGGTGTAGAAGTGCGTGCCATGTTCGATGCGTTCGGTAACTGGTCGAACAACCAACCGCTGAAAAAGCGTCATTTGCAAGCGATAAAGGCACGCGGCATCGAAATTGTCAAGTTCGACCCTATCAGCTTTCCTTATATCAACCACGCCATGCACCGCGACCACCGCAAGATTGTCGTCATCGACGGGAAAATCGGTTATACAGGCGGAATGAACATTGCCGACTATTACATCAACGGTCTGCCCAAAATCGGTAAATGGCACGATATACACATGCACATAGAAGGAGATGCGGTACGCTATCTGCAAGGTATCTTCCTGACAATGTGGAATCAGGAAACCGGACAACACATAGGCGGTCCGGCCTACTTCCCCGACCTGCCCCAATTTCCGGACAGCATAGCCGAGGAGATTTCGATAGTAGACCGTACTCCGCGTGAAACGCCCCGTTCCATCAGCCATGCCTACGCCGTTTCAATAGAAGCCGCCCGGAAAAACATCCAGATAGTAAATCCTTATTTCGTGCCGACGAAATCCATTCGTAAAGCCATCAAGAAAGCGTTAAAGAAAGGTACGGAAGTGGAGATAATGATACCGGCAGTATCGGACATTCCTTTTACTCCCGAAGCTTCGTTCTACATCGCACACAAACTGATGAAACGGGGGGCAAAAATCTACTTGTTCAAGGACGGATTCCACCATTCCAAAGTAATGATGGTGGACAGCTCTTTCTGCACAGTAGGCACGGCAAACCTCAACAGCCGCAGTTTACGCTACGACTATGAGACAAACGCTTTCATCTTCGACCCGCTGACAACGCATCAACTGAACAGCATGTTCGAAAGGGACAAGAAGAACAGTACCCTGCTTACTCCCGAAATATGGAAGAAGCGTTCCGGCTGGAAAAAGTTTATCGGTTGGGTGGGTAATTTGCTGACCCCGTTCCTATAAGCCGTTCTACTATTTTTTAATCCCGAATCTTTAATTTCCCGAGAACTTTGTCTACCTTTGGCAAAGCGTTTAATAAATAACCCATGAAACAATATTTAGACTTGCTCAACCGCGTGCTGACTGAAGGCATAGAGAAAAGCGACCGCACGGGTACGGGTACCATCAGCGTATTCGGACATCAGATGCGTTTTAATATGGACGAAGGTTTTCCTTGTCTGACAACCAAAAAACTCCATTTGAAATCTATTATCCATGAACTGCTATGGTTCTTAAAGGGGGATACGAATGTAAAGTACCTGCAAGAGAACGGGGTACGTATCTGGAATGAATGGGCTGATGAAAATGGGGATTTGGGACATATCTACGGTTACCAATGGCGTTCGTGGCCGGATTACAAAGGCGGAACAATTGACCAAATCAGTGAAGCGGTGGAAACAATCAAACACAATCCAGACTCACGCCGTATTATAGTGAGCGCCTGGAACGTCGGTGATTTGGACAACATGAATCTGCCGCCCTGCCACGCATTCTTCCAGTTTTATGTAGCCAACGGACGGCTCAGCCTGCAACTTTACCAGCGCAGCGCTGATATTTTCTTGGGAGTGCCTTTCAATATCGCATCGTACGCATTGCTCCTGCAAATGGTGGCGCAAGTGACCGGACTGAAAGCGGGGGATTTCGTACATACTTTAGGAGATGCGCATATCTATCTGAACCATTTGGAACAAGTGAAACTCCAACTGAGCCGTGAGCCGAGAACGCTCCCACAAATGAGAATCAATCCGGATGTGAAGAGTATCTTCGACTTTACGTATGAGGACTTCGAATTAGTAAATTATGACCCGCATCCGCATATCGCCGGAAAGGTAGCGGTATAAAAAGATGTCCTTTATCATTGAAAACCATTTGATTATATTAGATATATGATTAGCATTATTGCCTCAGTAGACCGCCGCATGGGTATCGGTTATGAAAACAAGTTATTATTCTGGCTCCCCAATGACCTGAAACGCTTCAAAGCGCTTACTACGGGAAATACAATCATCATGGGACGAAAAACGTTTGAGTCACTCCCCAAAGGCGCCTTGCCAAACCGCCGCAATATCGTCTTGTCTACGCATCCCGACACCCAATGTCCGGGAGCAGAAGTGTTCCCCTCTCTTGAGGAAGCCTTGAAAAACTGCGAGCAGGATGAGCAAGTCTATATCATGGGCGGAGCCAGCGTGTACCGTCAGGCGCTCCCTCTGGCAGATGCACTCTGTCTTACTGAAATAGATGCTGAAGCTCCCCGGGCAGACGCTTACTTCCCGGACGTAGACCTCGAAATCTGGCAAGAAAAAAGCAGGGATGCTCATCCGATAGACGAGAAGCATCCCTGCCCTTATGCTTTTGTCGATTATATCCGCCGATAGGACTATTCTTCCTCATCGTCTATTACTATCGGCATCTGACGTTTAATCGCTTCATGGAATGAAATCAGCGTTTCCGTACGTGATAATCCCAACGGTTGCAGCTTATCATGAATAATGCTCAACAGGTGATGATTATTCCGTGCATACAGTTTAATAAACATATCGTACTTACCTGTAGTAAAGTGGCACTCCACGATTTCGGGAATAGCCTCCAACGCTTTTGTCACGGCATCAAAAGTAGCGGGATCTTTTAAATAGATTCCGATATATGCACAAGTTTCATATCCTATCTTCTCCGGATCTATAACGTATTCCGAGCCTTTCAATATTCCCAGATTGGTGAGTTTCTGGATGCGCTGGTGAATAGCCGCTCCAGAGACATTGCAGGCTCTGGCTACTTCAAGGAAAGGAATGCGCGCATTATCGGCGATCAACTGCAGTATTTGCTCGTCTAAAGTATCCAATTGATGATGTCCCATTTCTAATCTCAATAATTAATTAAATGAATGATTTCACCGTATTCCGCTACGGCAATGTGCAAAGTTAGCCATTTTTTCTCCAATAAAAATACGAATTATAACTTTTCTTGCTAAAAAGAGAATAATCGCATATACCGGGTTATACAGACAAAAATCGTATCTTTGTGAAATGATTAAATTATAATGGATATGAAAAAGTATATTGTACTCTTACTCTGTTTAATAACTGTCGTGCCCATTTATGCACAGGTCTTCACCGACCTTTTTGCTGATAAAACTCTTCGTATAGATTATATCTTTAACGGCAATGCATCCGAACAAAGTATCTGCCTGGACGGATTATCTTCTCTTCCCGCCTGGGCAGGACGAAAGCATCATCTGGCAGAGCTTCCATTGCAAGGCAACGGACAGATTGTTATGCGTAATATAGCCGATGGAAAGATTATTTATACCACATCCTTCTCTTCGCTCTTTCAGGAATGGCTGGAAACCGATGAAGCCAAAAGTATAACTAAGGGATTTGAAAATACGTTCCTTCTTCCCTATCCGCTTCAGCCGGTGGAAATAGAAATAACCCTACTCGACCCACGCCGTAATGTTCGTGCCTCTATGAAGCACATTGTGCGCCCGGATGATGTTTTAATAGCGCAAAAAGGTATCTCGCATATCACTCCGCACAAGTATCTGCTACAAAATGGCAACCCGGGAAAATGTATTGACGTAGCCATTCTTGCAGAGGGATATACTCCTCAAGAAATGCAGACATTCTATGAAGACGCCGGCATTGCCTGTGAAAGTCTTTTTGCGCATGAGCCTTTCAAATCTATGAAAGAGCGGTTCAATATCGTAGCTGTAGCCAGCTCTTCCATCGACAGCGGAGTCAGCGTACCAAGGCTGAACGAATGGAAACACACCGCCTTCGGTTCTCATTTCAGTACGTTCTATTCCGATCGTTATTTAACTACATCGCGCGTAAAAACAATTCATGATGCTTTAGCCGGAATACCCTATGAACACATTATCATATTGGCCAACACAAAAGAATATGGCGGTGGCGGTATCTATAACTCATATACTCTCACTACGGCCCATCATCCGATGTTCCGCCCGGTAGTGGTACATGAATTCGGACATAGTTTCGGCGGACTTGCCGATGAATACTTCTATGACAATGATGTTATGACAGATACTTATCCTCTGGATGTAGAACCATGGGAACAAAATATCAGTACGCAAGTGAATTTTACATCAAAATGGAAGGATATGCTTGCCAAAGATACTCCCATCCCTACTCCAACCGGTAACAGTGAGAAATATCCGATTGGAGTGTATGAGGGTGGCGGCTATTCGGCAAAGGGCATTTACCGTCCTGCCGATGATTGCCGCATGCGTACCAACGAATACCCTACTTTCTGTCCCGTGTGCCAACGTGCCCTGCGTAGAATAATCGAATTTTATACCGAATAACAATAATCAAACTTCAAAAGACTGACCCTATGATTAAATTTCAACGTATCGCAACTTCGGATACAGCCTTGTATGATTACATGGAAAAACTGATGACAACCTCTTTTCCTCCGGAAGAATATCGCTCATTGGCAGAACTACGTAATTATACAGATGCCAAACCGCATTTTTATTGCAATATCATTCTCCATGATGACAATCCAATCGGTTTGATTACATACTGGGATTTCGGACATTTCTATTATGTAGAGCACTTTGCTATCGATCCGTCCCAACGCAATGGCGGTCATGGCAAGAATGTTCTAAGCCATTTGTGCCAACAGATAAATAAACCTATCATTTTGGAAGTAGAGGCACCGGAAGAGGAAATGGCAATACGCCGTATTAATTTCTATAAACGGCATGGCTTTACCTTATGGGAGAAACCGTATATGCAACCTCCCTATAAGCCCGGAGATGGCTATCTTCCCATGCTGTTAATGGCTTATGGCAATCTAGAGTGTGAAAAGGATTTTGAATACGTAAAAGAACGTATTTATCGGGAAGTATACAATGTACAGTAAAAAAATAAAGGCCGCTTGCTACAAGCGGCCTTTATTTATATAGTCTGAATCAACTTCTTACTGACGCGGTTGCGCAGAATAGTTAATCTTCAATGCATAAGCTTTACGAAGAGCCTCTTTGATATCTGTTACGATACCCATCTTTGTATCTTGGTCAACTTTCAAAGACACTGTCATTTGCGGCTGATCCTCTTCTTTCATACTGGCACGTTCACCAATAATATAGTCTTGGATTGCAGCAACTTCAGCATAGCTGTCATTCAACTGGATACGGCTTTCATTACCTAATTTCTTGCGGAATTCAGCAGTAGGTTTTCCTACATAGATAAACGTAACCAAAGACTTCTTTTCAAGTTTTTCCAATTCTGTACCTTGCGGAACCTTAAACTCAACCTTTAATGTTACCTCACGCATAGTTGTTACAATCATAAAGAAGAACAACAGAGTGAAGATAAGGTCAGGCAGAGAAGAAGTGTTCAACGCAGGCATTCCGCGCTTTCCGGTTTTATTAAATTTTCCCATTACTTCTTTTCTCCGTACTTTTTAGGTTCTGCCTCAGAAATCTTCTGAGGATAAATATCACGAATTGCTTCTTGTTGTGCCTCGTCTAAATCCGCATATTTCTTCTGCCATTTTTCCTGAGCCAATTCGTCGCGCAATTCATTGTACGCCGCAACCAACTCATTCTGCACAGCTATATACGTTTTATAAGAGGTACCGCGGTCACATCGCAAAGATACTACATGCTTTTCCGTAACCATCATATTGCCAAAGAACGGCACATCTTTAGCGTGCTTTTCAGGCTTTGTTTCATCGTTATACGGATTAGCAATAAATTCTTTTGCCTTTTGACGCAATTGGTCTACACCAATATAATCGTTACCACACATCAACTGGTCGTTCATATTAACAAAGACCTGCAAAACGTTGCGTTCTTTCAACTTAACATCGTCATTGTTTTTCTGATTCTGCTCCGGTGGTGGCGGCAAACGTCTTGCCAAACCACGGTCAGTATCCATTGACGTTGTAATCAAGAAGAAAATGAGCAACAAGAAAGCAATGTCCGCTGTAGAACTAGAGTTGATTTCAGGTACTTCTCTTTTCTTTTTAGCCATCTCAGTTTCCTTTTATTATTTAAACTTTTTAGCTATACCAAAACCAAATATCAACAGAATCATTGCACCCATCATAATATAGATAGTGTACAAGAACATATCTGTCAACTTCAACCAGAACGGAACATTTTCTGCACCATCATAGCCAGGCATTACCAAAGGTTGATCGCTTCCCATAGCCCATGATATAACCAATACCACGATAATGAGAATCAAGCCTAACAATGATTTAATTGCAGTCATAGGAGAATCAATGAATCCTGTTACAAATTGATAAATAGCAGCTGCGATTGTAATAATAACAGCTATTCCAAACAGGATATACATCCAGTATATCAAAGCATCTGTTTGTGCAGGCTCCTCCATTGCAGTATCTGCGACCAAACGCTGATCAAGCGGGGTTTCTCCACCAAAGAAGAACATACCCAGAATGACCAATGTAATGGCAAGCATCACATACAGTACAGTACCTGAAACTTTTTGAATTCTTACTTTCATATCGCAGATAAATTATTTTTTGTATTTCAAATCATATTTAATAACCATATCCAACAAAGTGATAGAAGAGTCTTCCATATCGCTGGTCAAAGCTTCAATCTTAGACAGAATATAGTTATAGAATACCTGCAAAATCAAGGCAACGATCAAACCGAAGATAGTTGTAATCAAGGCAACTTTCATACCACCTGCTACAACCGTCGGAGAGATATCACCTACTTGTTGGATCTTATCAAATGCCTGCACCATACCGATTACAGTACCCAAGAATCCTAATGACGGAGCCATTGCGATGAACAGTGTAATCCAAGAACATCCTTTTTCCAAGTAACCGGCTTGTACACCACCATAAGAAACAACTGATTTTTCAACAACGTCGATACCTTGATCAATTCTCATCAAACCTTGGTAGTAGATGGAAGCGATAGGACCTCTTGTGTTACGTGCGATGTCTTTAGCAGCTTCAACATCACCTTTTTCCAAAGCAGCTTCAACAGCAGCAATGAACTTTTTAGTATTGATTTCAGCCAAGCTCAGATAAATGATACGTTCAATACAGAAAGCAAGACCGATGACCAATGCTATGGCAACGAAACTCATAAAGAAAGCAGAACCTTCAATAAACTTTGTTTTCAACTCTTTGTGGATACCACCTTCTGCCTCTTCAATAGTAGCAGGAGCTGCAGCTTCGTCAGCAGGAGCTGCTTGTGCTGCAGGAGCAGCTTGTTCTGTTTGTTCAGCAGCAGGAGCATCTTGAGCCTGAGCAAGTTGAGTTGAGCCAAATGTTAAGACTCCCATCACAGCAACAATTGCAAATAACTTTTTCATTGTGTGTCTAATTTTTAAGATTAATTAATTAAATTACTTATTATGTTTATTTATTGTTTTTCTCTTATCTTAAATTTTGCGGAGAGACGGGGATTCGAACCCCGGATACCCTTTAGGAGTATACACGCTTTCCAGGCGTGCCTCTTCAACCACTCGAGCATCTCTCCAGTACACGCTTTCCCTGAAATCGGGTGCAAATTACAAAAAAAATGCGAACTGCAAGCGTTTTCAGCTACAAATGTATTCTTTTTTTTGTTCTTCCGTAGCATTCTCCAGTTTTTATCTTGAATAAAATCTCAAAATTAATAAACTTTAAAATCTTCAATACCTTATTTGAGCATTGCAAACACTTTTAATGCATTATTAGAAGTGATCCATCCTACTTCCTCAGGCACTTTATGATAGATTTCAGCAACTTTTATCAAAGTATCTTTCACGTTTGCGCTCTCATTTCGTTTACCCCTATTGGGAACAGGAGTCAGATAGGGAGAATCTGTTTCCAATACTACACGTTCCAAAGGAATACTTTGCAAAACTTCCGGTAAGGTTGACTTTTTAAAAGTCACCACTCCATTAATTCCGACATAAAAACCTGGAAAATCAAGAATACGTACAGCTTCTTCAATAGTTCCCGTAAAACTATGAAAAATTCCTCTTAAGGGAGTTGTTTTATAAGGCTCCAATACCCTATATATATAATCAAAGGCCTCCCGACAATGAATAACTATCGGCAAATCATACTTCAAAGCCCATTCAACCTGTTGTTCAAAAACAATCAATTGTTCTTCCAAAAAAGTTCGATCCCAATAAAGATCTATCCCAATTTCACCAATTGCCACATACTCATTTGGCATTGTTAAATATTCCGCCACAAAATCCAGCTCTTTCCTATAATCCGCATTTACCGAAGTAGGATGTAATCCTATCATAGGAAAACAATAACCTTTATACTCGGAACAAACGCGTAGCATAGATTCAATTGTGCTACTATCTATATTGGGCATAAATATATGGGTAACCCCTGCCACACGTGCACGTTTAATAACTTGTGGCAAATCCTCTGAAAATTCTTCCAAAAAAAGATGGGAATGTGAATCCACTAATCTCATACTTCAACTTCTTCTATCTGTTTCTCACCAGTACGATAATAGTATATCACCCCATAATCACGACATAAATCCAATCGCTTCTTATTCGGGAAAACGTCCTCAAATTTCTTTTCTACCTGATTCCATATATTCAAAATCAGACTATCTGCATCAGCTCGCATCGACGAAAGAACTTCCAGGCTACGCGCTGTTAAAGCCTGCAAATTTTTCTGCCGTTCATAACTTTCCATGAAAATATCATAATGTACCCTCACTTTGGCAATAGTCGGATTATAAATAGGAATTCCCCCCTGAGAAATTCGCAGACTTTCACCGTTTATAATTTTCCGTCCCCATTCTGCAAGAGAAGTTTCAGTCGATAAATCAGGCACATTATTATTTTTTAAATCCAATCCGTAGTACTCCTTGTGAGAAGTACGCACTTCCGAACGAATAACAGCTAAATTCAGTACTTGTATAAAATGGGAAAGATACAACCGGGCAGTTTTCACATTAGCCTGGTGTTTCCGTCCGGCTTTTGATTGCCGTTCAAAACATTCGGCATAATAAGACTGTGCCGCTTCAAATTTAATCAGAAAATTACGGGCATCTGTCAGTGTTTTTAAAGATACGGCCAAATCATATACATTATATATATCACCTTTCACGACTACAGCTTTCAATGCACGTATTCTTGCTTGGTCTGTATTTGGTAATCTTCTATAAGGCATTTTTTAATAAGTTAGGAAGATCATACCTCACGGTACATCAATTTTTTCATCAATTCTTTAAATTCCTTTTTCTTTTCATCAGCGATTCTCACAGCAGCAAGACTTTCTATAGCCTTTACACAATATTCAGCCATCTTTTCTTCGCAGATTTTTTTCACCCCTATTTGATTATACAATTCCGTTACAGTAGCGACCTTCTCAGTAGCATCGAACGAAACAGTATTTATCCAATAATTCAATCGGTGCTTCTGTTCCTCGTCAGCATGTTCCAAGGCTTTAATCAACAAATAGGTCTTTTTATTACAAAGTATATCACCACCTATATTTTTTCCAAAAACAGCAGTATTTCCATACACATCTAATAAGTCGTCTTTCAGCTGAAAAGCAATTCCTAGATTTACGCCAAAGTCATACAAATTCTTAGCATCTTCAGAAGGAGCTCCTGCCAAAATTGCACCGATCTTCAAACTTGCAGCCAAAAGAACTGAAGTCTTCAAACGAATCATCTCAAGATACTCCTTATCCTCTACATCGTTCCGCTGTTCAAAATCCATATCTAGTTGCTGCCCCTCACAAATCTCCAATGCTGTCAAACTAAATAGATTGATTACCTCCTTCAAATATTCAACTGGGCATTGCGCCATAAATTGATATGCCAATACCAACATTGCATCTCCCGAAAGAATAGCACTATTGTCATTCCATATTTTATGTACCGTTGCCTTACCTCTCCGCTTATCAGCACGATCCATCAAATCATCATGTAACAATGTATAATTGTGGTAAACCTCAATCCCCGTTGCCGGTGAAAGAATACGAGTCACATCATCCTTATAAAGATTATAAGCCATCAACATCAATACCGGACGAATTCTTTTGCCGCCAATGGATAATACATAAGTAATCGGATCATACAATCCCTGTGGAGTACGTGTAAACTGCAAACCTGCAATATGAGTATTTATTTTCTCGAGAAGCTCGGAAGATGTAAACATAAGTTATAAAATTAGAGGAATAACAAGGAATGAAAAGAGGCTGCTTTTCAGCAGCCTCTCCACTTTATAGATATCTTATTACTGCAATCTAAACATTACAGGCACCGTATATTTAACACGTACGGGTTTACCGCGTTGCATACCTGGTTTCCACTTAGGCATTGCACTAATCACACGAATAGCTTCTTTATCCAAATAAGGATCAACACCTCTCAATACTTTAGCATCAACAATACTACCATCCTTGTTAACAACGAACTGTACAGTTACACGACCTTGAGTTCCGTTTTCCTGAGCAATAGTAGGATATTTGATATTTTTACTCAAGTACTGCATCAAACCAGCCATACCTCCATTAGGAAATTCGGGCATATTTTCTACAACCTCGAAAATAGTTTGTTCTTCCGGTTCTTCTTCTTCAACAGCGACCGGGACATATTTAATTTCTACGGCCTGATTTGTTTCCTCAGAAGTGGCAATAGTAGTTTCTTCCACATCAGCATCATCATCTACGATTGTCAAAGTTTCAGCAATCGGAGGTGCTACAGGAGGCGGAGGAGTAGCCTGTTCAGGTTGTTCTGTAATAGGAATAATTTCCTCTTCAAATACGAGGTCACTGATTGCCTGACTCGTATCAATCTTGATGTCACGCTTAGTCCATTCGAACGCGATGAACATGAATGCGAGCACGATTACATAACCGACGAGCATCCAAGTTGACTTCTTGTTCTCCAAGTCTGCTTTAGGTGTCTTTTTAATTTCCATAATTTATAATATAATTTTAGTGTTTCTCATTGGGACAAATATAGCACTTTTCCCACGATTGTTTTTGCTTAGATGTGTTTTTTTACACAATAAGCAATACATTTTCGTTTTTTTAATTCTTCAAAAGCGTATACATGCTTTTATGCCACAAATGTAACGAGATATTTTAAAAATACCGTATCTTTGGCAAGAATTTTAAATGAATTATTGAAAAATCCTCTATAGAGAGAGCTAATTCATAAAATTAAAGTATAAAATCATTTCAAATGAAAAAGATAACAATTGCAATCGATGGTTTTTCCTCATGTGGGAAAAGTACTATGGCAAAAGACCTTGCACGTGAAATTGGATACATATATATAGATAGTGGTGCTATGTATCGTGCAGTTACCTTATATAGCATAGAAAATAGCATTTTCCAGAATGATAAAATTGATACAAAAAGACTAGAGAAACACATCAACGATATTCATATTTCTTTCCATCTGAATTCGGAGACAGGACGTCCAGACACCTATCTTAATGGAAAAAATGTAGAAAACAAAATTCGTACAATGGACGTTTCTTCTCATGTAAGTTCTATTGCCGCTTTGAGTTTTGTACGTGAAGCGATGGTAGCGCAACAACAGGAAATGGGTAAGGCCAAAGGCATCGTAATGGACGGCCGCGATATCGGTACTACTGTCTTCCCAGATGCAGAACTGAAAATCTTTGTAACTGCTTCTCCTGAAATACGTGCACAACGCCGATATGATGAATTGAAGGCTAAAGGAGAAGATATTAGTTTTGACGAAATTCTGGAGAATGTAAAACAACGTGATTATATCGACCAAAATCGGAAAGTAAGTCCGCTCCGCAAAGCAGATGACGCACTGTTACTTGACAATAGCTATATGACTATTTCCCAACAAAAAGAATGGTTGTCAGAGCAATTCAACAAAGTGTGTAAAGCATAATGCCGGAAAAAGCTATACCTAATTTGAGCTCTTATTTATTGTCTATAAATCAACAACTAGAAAAATGATAAAAGTAGAAATAGATGAAGGTTCAGGCTTCTGTTTCGGAGTAGTCACTGCGATAAATAAAGCTGAAGAAGAACTGGCCAAAGATGGTACATTATATTGCTTAGGAGATATTGTACACAATAGCCGAGAGGTAGAACGTCTAAAAGAAATGGGGCTTATCACCATCAACCATGACGAATTCAATCATCTACATGATGTTAAAGTACTATTACGTGCTCATGGTGAACCACCTGAAACTTATGACATTGCCCGTCGTAATAACATTGAAATCATCGATGCAACTTGTCCTGTTGTACTCCGTCTGCAAAAAAAAATCAAACAGGAGTATACACAGGAAAGCAATGAAGATAAGCAAATCGTGATATATGGGAAAAACGGTCACGCTGAAGTACTAGGATTGGTAGGACAAACTACTGGTAAAGCGATAGTCATTGAAAAGCTAGAAGAAGCCAAGAAATTGGACTTCAGCAAAAGTATCCGTCTTTATTCACAAACGACTAAATCTCTGGAAGAATTTCAAAAAATCGTTGAATATATTAAAGAGCATATTTCACCGAATGTCACTTTTGAATATTACGACACAATCTGTCGGCAAGTAGCCAATCGCATTCCGAATATCCGCAAATTTGCTGCTTCGCACGACCTGATATTTTTCGTTAGTGGTAAAAAGAGTTCTAACGGGAAAATCCTGTTCCACGAATGCCAATCAGTCAATCCAAATTCTCATTTTATAGACAGTGCCGAAGAAATTGATAACAATCTGCTTATGGGAGCAGCTTCCATCGGCATATGTGGAGCAACCTCCACGCCCAAGTGGTTAATGGAGGAAATATTCAAGGCAATCAAATCACGCCTTTAAGCCAAAATGTCATCCTTTTGGAACAGCAAATTAACGTAATTTATTAGTCATGGCCTTAGCTTTTTGCTATCTTTGCGCCAATTATTAACATAAAAAAGATTGTTATGGGAACAGTTAAGTGCATCGGTATCTTGACATCCGGAGGTGATGCTCCGGGAATGAACGCTGCCATCCGCGCAGTGACGCGTGCAGCTATTTACAACGGACTACAAGTGAAAGGTATATATAGAGGTTACAAAGGTCTAGTGACCGGTGAAATTAAAGAATTTAAAAGCCAAAACGTAAGTAATATTATCCAATTAGGTGGTACTATTCTGAAAACAGCCCGCTGTAAAGAGTTTAAAACTCCCGAAGGTCGTCAGATAGCATACGATAATATGAAGAAAGAAGGAATAGATGCTCTAGTGGTCATTGGTGGTGACGGCTCTCTATCGGGTGCACGTATTTTTGCACAAGAATTTGATGTTCCTTGTATCGGTCTACCAGGAACTATCGACAACGATCTTTATGGTACAGATACTACAATAGGTTATGATACGGCATTAAATACAATTCTGGATGCCGTAGATAAAATCCGTGATACGGCAACCTCTCACGAACGTTTGTTTTTTGTGGAAGTAATGGGTCGTGATGCCGGATTCCTCGCTTTGAACGGTGCCATAGCTTCCGGCGCAGAGGCAGCTATCATTCCGGAATTTAGTACAGAAGTCGACCAATTGGAAGAATTCATTAAAAATGGTTTCCGCAAATCAAAGAACAGTAGTATAGTACTCGTTGCTGAAAGTGAACTGACAGGTGGTGCTATGCACTATGCAGAACGTGTAAAGAACGAATATCCTGAATATGATGTACGCGTAACCATCCTTGGTCACTTGCAACGTGGAGGAAGTCCTACTGCTCACGACCGAATTCTCGCCAGCCGTATGGGGGCTGCCGCTATTGATGCCATCATGGAAGGACAGCGCAATGTTATGATCGGTATTGAACATGACGAGGTTGTTTACGTTCCTTTTACCAAAGCAATCAAAAATGACAAGCCCATTAAGAAAGATTTAGTAAATGTATTGAGAGAACTCTCAATCTAATTCATATACTATACATTATACGGACCCGACAGATTATAACTACCATCATCTGTACCAGTCCGTATAATTATAATAAATTTCTTATAGCCATTTTTTTACTATCCTTTCGGTTTCATTCCACAACTGGCGCATTTGCACATGCTGCATATATTTTTCTGATATTTTTTTGGGATGACAACTCACATTTAGGGTTCCTGTCCGTTTCCCGGTCTCTTCATCCAGCAATAGACTGATAGCAGTTGCCGCCCCTTGTCTGGGAGTCCGTATAAAAGGACGGAAAAAAATATCAGTCAACGGGTCAAACCACATATGCATCGTTATGATGTTAGTGGAAACTATTCCCGGATCCGCAGCATTGACTATTATCCCCTTGTCTTTCACCCGATTTGCCAAATCAATAGTAAATAATGTCAAAGCCAGCTTCGTATTACTATAAACAGGTATACGCCAGAAACTACCTTTTTTCCCATGTAGAAAGAAATCGGGAAAGTCAATCTTACCAATAGCATAAGTACAGGAAACCATATTCACGATCCGACTCCCCTCACCCATCAACGGCAACAATTTACGAGTCAATAAATAAGGTCCTACATAGTTTACGCCTACTGTTTGTTCCAGTCCATCCTCAGTAATACGACGTTCTGTTTCCATAGTACCGGCATTATTCATCAGCAGACTCAACGGCTCTCTCCGTTCTAATATTTCATTTGCAAAAGAAGAAACGGAAGAAAGTGAAGCAAGATTTATCTCTTTTACCTCAATACACGAGTTTCCCGTTTCACGTATCAGTAATTGTCTCTTAGGTTCAGCTGCCTGCAAACTTCGGCAAGCCATAATGATCCGGTAACCAGCTATGGCCACGGCACGAGTAATTTCCATACCCATTCCTCCATCTGCTCCGGTTATAATCGCAAGTTTCACCTTTTTAATTGATAATTGATAATTAACAATGAGTTATCAGCCTTTCGCTTCTATTCTCTCTATTTCCTTCTTAAGACAGGCAGGAAGTTTCTCATTCAGATGTTGATGACAGGCCATCTCAATAGAATACATCCGTGCAATACAATAATTGCTATGCCTGCAATTACAACGCGCATTTTCCTCTTCGCGCATACGATTGACAAATCCCGGTTCATTAAGCAACGCGCGCGCCATTTGTACTGCCTCAAAGCCGTCATCCAACACCTCATCTATCTTGTCACGGGATACCAGACCACCTACATAAATCAAAGGCATCTTCAACTCCGCACGGAACTTCAAGGCATCTTCCAAGAAATAAGCTTCCTTAAATGGCACGGCAGGTATCATCCATTTACCTACCATACGTACTCCATACTTCAACCACCAGCAAGTCATATAATGCGTCATACTACGAATAGGCATCTCCCCCCGCATCACATACATTGGTGCTTTACTGACAAAACCTCCACTCAATACCAGCGCATGAACACCCGATTGCTCCAGACGCTTTGCCACCTGCATAGTTTCATCAATTTCCATCCCTCCACGGAAACCATCACGCATATTCACCTTTACCAATATCGCCATGTCATTACCTGCAGCTTTCATCACCTCTTCCATCACCATATCCATGAAGCGCATGCGATTTTCCAATGAACCACCGAACTCATCTTTCCGATGATTGGTGGCAGGTGAAAGAAACTGGCTGATAAGATATCCATGTCCGGCATGAATTTCTACAGAATTAAAACCGGCTTCACGTGCCAGATTTACCGAACGACCATACGCACGCGCCATTTCAGGTAGTTCATCCGCACGTAGTCCACGCACAAACGTTGGAGAATAAAGATTGAAACCACCGCTAGCTCCCACCGGTGTACAACCACATATACTTTTGTGGGACATATTACCGCAATGTCCCAACTGAATACCTGCTGCCGCTCCCTCCGCATGAATGGCATCAGTCAGCCTGCGAAGCCCAGGAACAATCTCAGGACGCATCCATAACTGACGATCAAAAGAAAGTCCACTTTGTGTAACAGCAGCATAGGCAACAGTAGTCATGCCAACACCGCCTGCCGCCACCGAACGATGATAATTAAGCAACATATCAGACGGAACATTACCCGGGCACATACTCTCAAAGGCAGCCGAACGAATAGTACGATTACGCAAAGTCAATGGTCCGAAAGTAACAGGTGTAAATAACTTTGAGCTTTTCATTATTCCTTATTCTTTAATATATAAAGGGTATAATACGTTTTCTTTTCCCTACAGCCTCATTACCAAACTCTTCACGGTAATGTTTATAAATAGCATCAGCACGAGGTACCAAATTGGCGAATGTCCACCACACAAAAACCCATGCAGCCGGAGAAGCAACCAATATTGCAAACCCTATCCATTCTATCAACTCACCCAAATAATTGGCGGAAGTGACATATCGATAAAGTCCTTTACCCGGAAGGTAATGTTTTGTATCACCGGGTTTACGCAGATGACGTATCACATAATCGGAATGTAGATTTATTCCCATTCCTATAAAAAACAGCAAAAGCCCTCCAATAGCCCATGGAGAAAGGAAATAATACCAACCATCCCCATACAGTTTACTTATCGGGAAATAGAATATTCCACCAGCTTGCATAATCCCATTCAAAAGATTGAATACAATCCCCATCGTCATGATAGCAATCGGCATACGAGACTTTCCTTTTAATAGCAATGGAAAAATAAAAGAACGTTGAAAATAATGAAGCAGAAATAATAACAGGAAAATAAATTGTGGTATCGTCACCCCTATCCCGCTATATATCCAAAGAGCCGACATCACAAAAAAGACCGGAGCTTCCATCAATACCCAAGCCAATTTATTATTAATAGATGCTCCCCACGAAGCTGTTCGAAATATCCCATACCCCGCTTTTATAAAATAGAGTGCAATAAAGACAAAAAGAGCTATCACACTCATTACCCATAAAAAGGCCTGAAAATCTCCCCGGCTCATATTCTTTCATTTAAATACAGCAAATATAGAAAAAACTTACAATACTCAAATCGTTTTCCAAAGATTATTAAAACATTTTTCATCTTATCTGGGAAGAAAATATCCAAAGAAAAGGGATACTTCCGGTTTATTAAACCTGGTAGCATCCCCTATAAGCTCCATTATTTTACTTCAAACGACTAACGTTTGTTAATAGGTACATATATCGTATCTTCTAGTATATTCTTATAAGCCGGACGAATGATACGTTTACCTTCAAAATTCAGTTCTTCGTTACGATGGGCACACCAACCGACAATACGTGCCATGGCAAACAGTGGAGTAAATATTTCCTGTGGTAATCCAATCATCTCGTACACAAAACCCGAATAGAAATCAATATTACTTGAAACCGTTTTCCCGTTATTCTTGATACGGCCGAAAGTAGAGATAGCACGTTCCTCCAGCAACTCAAGGAATGCAAACTCTCGTTCTTTACCTTTTTCACGAGCCAAGTCACGAGCTAATTCTTTCAGCAGAACGGCACGCGGATCAGAAATAGTATACACTGCGTGACCGATACCATAAATCAATCCAGTCTTGTTGTAAGCTTCTTTATTCAGCATACGGGTAAAGTAAGTATCAATTTCATCCACATTCGTCCAATCCTGAATATTCTCTTGTAAATGATGGAACATATCAGCTACCTGAATATTAGCACCACCATGAAGCGGACCTTTCAAAGAGCCGATACCCGCAGCAATGGCCGAATAGGTATCCGTCCCTGTAGAAGATGTGACACGTACGGTGAAGGTCGAGTTATTACCACCGCCATGTTCAGCCTGAAGCACCAGTAACAAGTCGAGTGTACGGGCATCCAACTCTGTATAATCTTTTTTCAACATATAGAGGAAATTCTCGGCAATAGACAGGTTTTCCTGCGGATGGCGGATATGCAGGGAACGGCCATGAGTGGCGTGGCGAAGCATGTTATAGGCATATGCAATAATAGTAGGGAACTGTGATATCAGTTCGATACTTTGCCGCATCAGATTGTCACGGGAGGTATCATCGGCCTGCGGATCAAAGCGATACATCTCCAGCACACTACGCGCCAGGATATTCATGATATTGTTTCCTTCCAATTCAATGATATTCATCTTTGTCTTTTGTTCCAACGGCATATTGTCGTTGATGAGTTCACGGAAAGAGCCCAGTTCTTCCTTATCGGGCAACCTGCCTGAAAGCAACAGATACGCCACTTCCTCAAAACCAAAGCGTTTTTCCTTAATGACCGCATGCGCCAGGTCTTCCAAATCATAACCGCGATAAAACAGTTTCCCGGGAATAGGTTTCAAGCCTCCTCCGGGAATACGTTCGTACCCCACCACATTCCCGATTTTGGTCAATCCGACCAATACACCGGTTCCATCTTCGTTACGCAATCCACGTTTCACGTCAAACTTCTTGAACAGTCCGCTTTCAATCCGGGTGGCTTCTTTCAAGTCTTCCGACAGTTTATAAATCAAATACTCTTTCTTCATAATATCATTCAGTTTAATTACGTCATACAAATGGGGTATCAAGATATCATGGGGCCTACCCGCATCCAAAGTGGGACATGGAAGGATATCTCCATGGGTAAATCCGGTTGCCCATACGGCTGAGTTGGTATTAAAAGCCTTTTAATGCCCTATTAAAAGCCTTTTAACGTGACATTGAAAGCCTTTTAATCAAAGTTCATACCAAGAAGGGGATAAGTAGCCCCGTCAAGTGAAGAGCCCTCCGGACATACATCAGGTACCGTATAGCCGTAGTCATCCTTCCCCTTTTTCAATTCTTGCCACAATCTCCCCGGTAAAGGCCGATGTAGACAACGATACGCCATCGGGCATGAAACGGGCAAGGTCGGCAGTGGCACGTCCTTCCATAAAACTCTTTTCCAAAGCCTTTTCTATCAGGGAGGCAGACTTTTTCCAACCAAAATATTCAAGCATCATCACGGCAGAAAGAATGATGGAACATGGATTTACAATATCTTTTCCCGCTATATCAGGAGCAGTACCATGAGTAGCTTCAAAGATAGCGTGTCCTGTTTTGTAGTTGATATTAGCCCCGGGAGCAATACCGATACCTCCTACCATAGCCGCCAATTGATCGGAAATGTAATCACCGTTCAAATTTAAGGTAGCGACAACGGAATATTTTTCGGGAACCAACAGCGTATTTTGCAGGAAAGCATCAGCAATACAATCTTTGATAAGCAAACGTCCCTCAGTTATCTCCTTACCGAACTCACGTTCTGCCAATTCATACCCCCACTTCTTGAAACCACCTTCGGTGAATTTCATAATGTTTCCCTTGTGTACCAACGTCACTGACGGCAGATGATTGTCGAGTGCGTACCGACATGCCGCACGTACCAGCCGTTCCGTCCCTTCTTTAGAAACAGGTTTCACACCGAACGAGGCTGTTTCGGGAAAACGTACTTTTGTCACTCCCATTTCATCATGCAGAAAATGATAGAACTTCTCTGCTTCAGGCGTTCCGGCTTCCCACTCGATACCGGAATAGATATCTTCGGTGTTTTCACGAAATACGCACATATTCACTTTCTGTGGCTCCTTCACCGGAGAAATCACTCCTTTGTACCAACGTATGGGACGCAGGCAAACGTACAGGTCCAGTGTCTGGCGCAACATTACGTTCAAAGAACGGATACCACCACCTACAGGAGTTGTCAACGGGCCTTTGATACCCACTTTATATTTACGGAAAGCCTCCAACGTCTCGTCTGGCAACCACGTCCCCATTTCACGGAACGCACGTTCACCTGCCAAGACTTCTTTCCACTCGACGCCACGTCCGTCACCATAAGCTTTCCTGATGGCGGCATCCACTATAGCTTGCATGGAAGGGGTTACCTCGGTTCCCACTCCATCACCCATTATAAAAGGTACGGTTATTTTTTCCATTTTCTATCGCGCGTTTAATGCAGAACCGGCGCGGAACCAGTTTATCTGCTGTTCGTTATAAGTATGTTGCACCTCAAAATCCTCCTTGGTTCCGTCTTCATGGTGAAGAACCACTTTCAGATTACGTCCCGGAGCAAAATCCCTCAACCCAATAACGGAAAGTAAATCATGCTCCTGAATTTTATCGTAATCGGCTTTGTCTACAAAAGCCAGTGCCAACATACCTTGTTTCTTCAAATTCGTTTCGTGGATGCGGGCAAAACTCTTTGCGAGAATAACGCGCACATTAAGGAAACGCGGCTCCATGGCAGCATGTTCACGGCTGGAACCTTCACCATAGTTTTCTTCGGCAACGACAATGGAGGGTATTCCTTCCGATTTATACAATTTGGCCGTGCCCGAAACAGTTTCGTAAGCATTGGTAGAACGATTCCAAATCTTGTTGGTTTCACCATTGAAAGCATTGACAGCCCCCATCAACATATTATCGGAAATATTTTCCAAATGTCCACGAAACCGAAGCCACGGACCTGCCATTGATATATGATCGGTAGTACATTTACCTTGTACTTTAATCAGTAAAGGCATATTCAGCAAGTCAGTACCGTCCCATGCAGGAAAAGAAGCCAACAATTGCAAACGCTGTGAATGTGGGTCTACCACAATATTTTTTCTTCCACTACTTGGTGCTATATATCCTTCGCTACCGGCTGCAAATCCTTGTGACGGCAGTTCTTCGCCAACTGGTTCAGAAAGTTTCACCCTCATACCGTCATTGTTTATCAGCATATCCTTCAACGGGTTGAAACACAAGTCACCGGCAATGGTCAATGCCATTGTCAGCTCCGGGGATGCAACAAAAGCATAGGTATTTGGATTACCGTCTGCCCGTTTGGCAAAATTACGATTGAAAGAGGTTACGATGGAATTCTTACGGGTAGGATTATCTGTTTCACGTTTCCACTGTCCGATGCAAGGTCCACAGGCATTTGCCATAATCGTTGCTCCTATTTTTTCGAAAACATCAATCATTCCATCACGTTCGGCCGTAGTACGAATTCGTTCAGAACCAGGATTGACAATCAAGGGAACAGCTACGTGCAAGCGTTTTTCCTGTACTTGGCGCGCCAAAGAAACGGCACGACTTAAATCCTGATAAGAAGAATTGGTGCAGGAACCTATCAGTCCGACTTCCACTTTACGAGGATAACCGTTTTTCAAGACCTTTTCTGCAAATTCAGAAACAGGAGTCGCCGCATCAGGGGTAAAAGGTCCATTGATATAGGGTTCTAAAGTAGAAAGATCGATATCAATTATACGATCGTAATACTTCTCAGGACAATCGGTCACTTCTTCATCTGCACAAAGGTCGACTGCTACAGAAGCAGCCAGTTCGGCTACTTCTTCACGTCCGGTAGCTTTCAGATAGGCCGCCATACGCTCGTCAAAAGGAAAGAGTGAAGTAGTGGCACCGACTTCAGCGCCCATATTGCATATCGTAGCCTTGCCGGTGGCAGACAATGAAGCAGTTCCGGGACCAAAATATTCAATGATGGCATTTGTTCCACCTTTTACCGTAAGGATACCTGCCAATTTCAAAATTACATCTTTCGGAGCTGCCCATCCGTTCAGTTTGCCGGTGAGACGTACACCTATCAGGTGAGGCATTTTCAGTTCCCATTCCATACCGGTCATTACATCCACGGCATCGGCACCTCCTACCCCAATGGCCACCATACCCAATCCACCAGCATTAGGAGTATGAGAGTCTGTACCAACCATCATACCACCCGGAAAAGCATAGTTTTCCAAAACAACCTGATGAATAATACCTGCACCGGGCTGCCAGAATCCAATACCATAGCATGAAGACACATCTCGAAGAAAGTTATACACTTCTTCATTGGTCTTTGTGGCTGTAGCTATATCTTCCCTGGCGCCTTTATAAGCTTGAATTAAATGGTCACAGTGTACAGTAGAAGGCACTGCAACTTCGTCGCGACCAGCATTCATAAACTGTAATAAAGCCATTTGTGCGGTTGCATCCTGCATTGCTACACGATCAGGACGGAAGGTAACATAATCTTCTCCACGCTTATAATTCTTTACTTCATCCGTATTATACAAATGAGCATACAAAATCTTCTCCGCCAGCGTCAACGGGCGTTTCAAAACAGCTCGGGCTTGTCTTATTTTCCCTGCATAAGCAGCATAAAACGCCTTTAGCATTGTCAAATCATACACCATAACCACTTGTTTTTAATTTTTCAATATTGTAAAGATTACAAATTAATATTATAAACAAATAAAAAGAGGTAAATGTTTAACAAAATAAAACTTTTCTTCTGTTGAAGAGAGAGAATGATTACCTTTGTAAGAAATTTAATGATAATTTAGGGGCATAGTACCCCAGCAAATTCCCATTTATAATATCTCAAGATATGACCAACGAAATACAGTCTCCCATCATACACCTCCAGCAGCACCAGTTCTTGCTACGTATGGAATACGAATACGAGAAAGAGGAGTTTAAACGGCAGACCGAAAATATGGGTGTTGCCCGGAAAGTGAAACGTGGACTTTGCTGGTATCCTATTTCTTCTGGACGAAGTTACTACAATTCACTCAATCAGTTGGTAATAGAAATTACACATCCGGAAGAGACTGACATAGAACACAATTTTGAATTCGGGCGTCCCGTCGTTTTTTTCCGTCAATCCGTCGACGGAAAAATCACCTATATGAATTTTATTGCTACTGTCAGTTATGCCGATGAAACTCGTATGGTAGTAGTAATGCCCAGTGCAGGATCCATCATGGAAGTGCAGCAAGCAGAGAATTTGGGTGTACAACTCTATTTTGACGAGACCTCCTATCATACCATGTTCGAAGCGTTGGAAGATGTGCTTCGCGCCAAAGGAAATCGATTGGCAGAATTACGGGATATTTTATTAGGAACATTGAAGGCCGGTTTCCGTGAACTCTATCCTGTACGCTTCCCATGGTTAAATTCAAATCAGGAAACAACAGTCAACAAAGTACTATGTGCCCGTGACGTAGCCGTCGTACACGGTCCTCCGGGAACCGGAAAAACTACCACCCTTGTAGAAGCCATTTACGAAACCTTACATCGAGAGCCACAAGTGATGGTCTGCGCTCAAAGTAATACTGCAGTCGATTGGATATCTGAGAAACTGATAGATAGAGGCGTTAATGTGCTACGTATAGGTAATCCTACACGCGTCAATGATAAAATGCTTTCATTCACTTACGAGCGGCGTTTTGAAAGTCATCCCCTCTACACAGAATTATGGAGTATCCGTAAAAGTTTGCGTGAAATGGGAGGACATGCCCGCCGGGGTAGTTATGAAGAACGGGAAGGAGTACGTAATCGGATGAGCCGCCTTCGCGACCGTGCTACGGCATTGGAAATTCAAATCAATGCTGATCTGTTTGACAGTGCCCATGTCATCGCCTCAACCCTTGTCAGTAGTAATCATCGCCTACTGAATGGACGACATTTCGGTACCTTGTTTATTGATGAAGCCGCTCAAGCTTTGGAAGCTGCCTGCTGGATAGCCATCCGTAAAGCCGACCGAGTAATATTGGCAGGAGATCATTGCCAACTTCCTCCTACTATAAAATGTTATGAAGCCGCCCGTAGTGGATTGGAACGTACATTAATGGAAAAAGTAGTTGCCAATAAACCTGCTGTCGTTTCTTTATTAAAAGTACAATATCGGATGCACGAAGACATCATGCGTTTCTCTTCCGACTGGTTCTACAATGGTGAACTCCAGGCTGCGCCAGAAATACGTCATCGGGGTATATTGGATTGGGATACGTCCATCAGTTGGATTGATACATCGGAGATGGATTTCAAAGAAGAGTTTGTTGGTGAAACGTTTGGACGTATCAACAAAGAAGAAGCCAAGTTGCTACTACAAGAATTGGAAACCTATATCAAGCGGATAGGTGGTGACCGTATTCTGGATGAACGAATTGATTTCGGAATAATCTCCCCCTATAAAGCACAGGTACAATATCTCCGGAATAAAATTAAAACAAGTTCTGCCCTCCGTCCTTACCGCAATCTATTCACCGTAAATACCGTCGATGGTTTTCAAGGACAAGAGCGTGATATTATTTTCATCAGTCTGGTAAGAGCAAACGAAGATGGCCAAATCGGATTTCTGAATGATCTGCGCCGAATGAATGTAGCTATAACAAGAGCACGAATGAAACTGGTGATATTAGGAGAAGCAACAACATTGAGCTATCATGTTTTTTATAAGAAATTGATAGAATATATAAAAAAAACTTCCCTATAATACTATTTACAGGGAAGTTTTTCTCATCTGTTCTATCCTATATAACAAGAATTAGTTATTTTCCGGACGGAGTTTACGAACGGTAACAGCAGTCTGCCACATCTCACTTTCGCGCAATGCTTTCAGTTCTTCGTTCAGTTTCTCACGATAATCAGGCTGAGAATTACTATCGATAGAAATCTGAGCTTCATTACCACTCTTCACACTTGCATACAATTTCTGAACAACCGGTTTGATAGCATCGTGGAACGGAGTCATCCAATCCAGAGCACCACGTTGAGCAGTAGTCGAACAGTTGGCATACATCCAGTCCATGCCATTCTTAGCAAACAAAGGCATCAAAGACTGAGTCAGTTCTTCAACTGTTTCATTGAATGCTTCAGAAGGGGTATGACCATTTTCACGCAGCACCTCATATTGAGCCAACAGTAATCCTTGAATGGCACCCATCAAAGAGCCACGTTCACCGGTAAGGTCAGAAGTAGCTTCACGAACGAAAGTTGTTTCAAACATATAACCAGAACCGATACCGATACCCAGTGCCAGAGTTCTGTCTAATGCCTTACCGGTAGCATCCTGATAGATTGCGTATGAAGAATTCAAGCCACGACCTTCAAGGAACATGGTGCGGAGAGAAGTGCCCGATCCTTTAGGAGCCACCATAATAACATCAATATCTTTTTGAGGAACAACACCTGTACGGTCACTCCAAGTAATAGCGAAACCATGCGAGAAGTAAAGAGCCTTTCCGGGAGTCAAATAAGGTTTGATAGTCGGCCATACAGACATTACAGCTGCATCAGACAACAAACACATAATAATAGTACCTTTCTGACAAGCTTCTTCAATACCGAACAGAGTTTCACCCGGTACCCATCCGTCAGCCACCGCTTTGTCAAAAGTTTTACCTTGACGCTGTCCAACAATTACATTGAAGCCATTGTCACGCAAATTGCAAGCCTGACCAGGCCCCTGCACACCGTAACCGATAACTGCGATTGTTTCATCTTTCAAAATCTCACGTGCTTTTTCCAAAGGAAATTCTTCGCGGGTTATTACATTTTCCATAACACCGCCAAAATTCAATTGTGCCATTTTTTGTTTAATTTTTATTTGTGGCTTACGCCAACTGATTGATTAATATATTTATTTCTCTGTAAATATCACTTTCGAACGACATACCACCTCTCCGGCATTCTTTTTCACCTCTATTTCATACACACCGTTACCAACATCATCCTTATAGAAAGTGAGCACATCGCCATAGTAACTCTCTGCCACGTATGCCATCTCGAAACGGCGTATCCTGCTCTTTTTATAAAATTCTATCGGGAACAGGTCAAGGATATGCTCAATATAACGAATACTGTTTACATGCCCGTTGATATCGATATCACTATATTTAGCTTCCAAAATGGTAGAGGGTTCCGTAGCCGTCACCTTAATACGCGAAGGCTTTTCTATGGGGCAAGGCTCGTCACAGACATAGTCTACGATACTACCACCATGTAGCGCCAGCAAATCGGCAGGTTTACGAGTATTCATACTGATCATTGCCCATACCGAGCGCGCATAACCAATCTTCTTACCATCCTTATCGATAATTGCAAAGTTACGATCCGTAAAAAGACGATATACATTCTCTACCCAAGTCTGAATGGAAAAGTCTTCATACTGATAAGGCATTTCATCCAATTCAATAGCCAGACGAGACAAAACCCACGTATAATTATCTTCATTCAACGTAGCGATACCAAAGCCACGGTCACTGGCATGAAATCCAGCACAATTCAACAAATGGTTACCAAGCACACCCATGGTCAAACGCCCGGTAAAATCCACATGAAACGGTTCCGCCACAAATTTATATGTACCTATTTTATTATTCTCACTCATTATTCTTGTTGTTCTTTACTTTGACGATATTTCGCTTCACGGTCTGCCAGATATTCATTTACCCGCTCAAAACAACTGGTTGTAATAGCTATCCGACCGGAACGCACAAATTGGAGCACACAATCCAAAGTTCTCAACTCTTCATATAAGTTGGTAATTTCCTCACTCATACCATTCTTTTCCACTATGGAAAACACGGAATTCACCTCTACAATCCGGGCATTATACTTGCGTATTACCTTAGAAACCTCCGGCTTTTCTTCAAGTGTAGGCGTAGTTATTTTATAAAGCGCAATTTCATGCTGATAGATTTCATCATCCGTAAAGTAGTGAGCCTGCAGTACATCTATCTTTTTACTGATTTGCTTTGTCACCTTTTCGATAGTATCTTTATCTGTCCACGCGGTAATGGTATATTTATGTACTCCTTTAATGGAAGATGCCGAAACATTCAAGCTTTCTATATTTATCTGGCGACGGGTGAATACAGCCGTCACTTGATTCAGCAAACCGGCGAAATTCTCCGAATGAACGATAATTGTATATAATGTTTTGTTCATTTCTCTAATTACTAATTACAAGTTACTAATTACAAGGCTGCTGTTTACGATTACAAACTTTCAAGTTCTCCAAAGTGTCACTTATCCGTAATTTGTAATTATCTCAGCACTCCAACAACATCTGATTAACCGAACCTCCCGGAGGAGTCATTGGCAACACATTACCTTCTTCTTCTACACAAGCCTCCAAAAGGAAAGGACCATCTGTTGCAATCATTTCATTAATAGCCTGTTCCAACTCTTCACGATTGAATACCCGGCGTGCCGGGATATCGTATGCAGATGCTATTTTCATATAATCAGGATTCTGCATCGGCGTAAACGAATAACGACGATTGAAGAACATGGCTTGCCACTGACGAACGTTACCCAAGAAGTTATTGTTCAGCAAAATCATCTTAACCGGAGCTTTTTGTTCCATCACCGTACCCAGTTCCTGTAAATTCATCTGTAAACCACCATCTCCCATAAATACACACACCATACGGTCGGGGCTTCCAAAAGTAGCACCGATAGCGGCAGGAAGGCCAAACCCCATAGTACCCAATCCGCCGGAAGTAACGATACTACGTTCCTTGCTATATTTAAAATAACGTGCAGACATCATCTGATTTTGACCGACATCAGTCACCAAGATAGCTTCATTATTTGTAGCCTCACTCACTGCACGTACCACTTCACCCATATTCAGCGCATCACCTATCGGATGGAGCTCCGGACGGATTACCTTCTCCTCCTCCACCTCCTCATATGGAATAAAGCTATCCAGCCATTCCTTATGTTCCGCAGGTTTCAAAAGCCTGGTAACAGCCGCCAAGGTTTCCTTACAGTCACCCAATACGGCAACATTTGTCTTTACATTCTTATCTATTTCCGCAGGATCGATATCAAAATGAATAACCTTTGCCTGTTTGGCATATGTATCCAGCTTACCTGTGACACGGTCATCAAAACGCATACCCACAGCTATCAGGACATCACACTTATTGGTATTAATATTCGGTCCCAAATTACCATGCATACCCAACATACCCTTATTTAATGGATGTTCCGTCGGCAATGCCGAAAGTCCCAACAAGGTACAACCGGCTGGCATTCCAGCTTTCTCAATAAAAGTACGAAGTTCTTGCTGCGCATTTCCCAACTCAACACCTTGTCCAACCAACACCAGCGGACGTTCGGCCGCATTAATCAATTCGGCAGCTTTCCGTATCGCTTCCGGTTCCATTTCTGGAACAGGCAGATAACTACGGACATAATCTACTTTTGTCGGTAGATACTCAGTTTTTTCTACCTGAGCATTCTTGGCAAAGTCCAATACAACCGGACCGGGACGACCGCTATTCGCGATATAAAATGCACGAGCCACCGCCCAAGCCACATCTTCGGCACGACGGATTTGATAACTCCACTTAGTAATAGGCTGTGTAATACCTACTAAATCCACCTCTTGAAAAGCATCCGTACCCAGAAAATTGGTTCCCACTTGACCGGCAATAACGACTATCGGAGTACTGTCAATCATGGCATCTGCAATACCTGTTACAGTATTAGTAGCGCCCGGGCCACTGGTAACCAAGCATACCCCCACTTCACCGGATACACGTGCAAAGCCCTGTGCGGCATGGGTAGCTCCCTGTTCATGGCGAACCAGAATATGATTTAAATTCTTTCTGTGATCATATAAAGCATCGAATACCGGCATAATACTACCACCCGGATAACCGAAAATGGTTTTTACTCCCTGATATTCCAAGGAGCGCATCAATGCCTCTGCGCCTGTTATTAAGTTTTCCATATCTATATTTACGATTTGACTATTTACGATTGAAACTCGTTTTTATATATTCATTAGTCAATCAACCTTACTGCCCCCTTATCTGCCGAACTCACCATGCTGGCGTACGCTTTCAGTGCTTTCGATACTTCCCGATCACGTGTTACCGGCGTCATAGGACGTGCAGCAAGTTCTTCATCCGTCAGTTTTACATTGATAGAACGGTTAGGTATATCGATTTCGATAATGTCACCATCCTGAATTTTACCAATATTCCCCCCGGCTGCCGCTTCAGGAGAAATATGTCCGATACTCAGACCGGAAGTACCACCACTGAAACGTCCATCAGTAATCAATGCACATTCCTTGCCTAAATGACGGGACTTGATATAAGAGGTAGGATAAAGCATTTCTTGCATGCCCGGACCACCTTTGGGTCCCTCATTGGTAATGACGACTACATCACCACTGACGACCTTTCCTCCCAATATCCCCTCACAAGCCGCTTCTTGCGAATCAAAGACTTTAGCCGGGCCGGTGAATTTCCAAATGTTTTCGTCCACACCTGCCGTCTTCACAACACAACCATCTTGAGCGATGTTACCTTTCAAAACGGCCAACCCACCATCCTTACTGTATGCGTGTTCCAAATCGTGAATACAACCTTCGGCACGGTCAGTATCCAATTCCTTATAAACTGCATCTTGTGAACCCAGTTCCAGATTGAATTTTCCACCGGGTGCACTGGAGTATTTCCTAATCGCTTTTTTACAAACATTCGGACTGGTAATGCAATATTGATCAATCACCTCAGCCAACGTCATTCCATCTACGCGCCCTACGCTCGTATCTACCAAACCGGCTTTAGCCAGTTCCGCCATAATGGCAACGATACCCCCGGCACGATTCACATCCTGTACATGATATTTCTGGGTATTCGGCGCTACTTTGCACAAACAGGGAGTCTTGCGGGACAACTTGTCAATATCATCCATATTGAAATCTGCTTCGGCTTCATGAGCCACTGCCAATAGATGAAGTACCGTATTGGTAGAACCTCCCATGGCGATATCCAATGTCATGGCATTCAAGAAGGCCTGACGGGTAGCGATACTGCGGGGCAATACACTTTCGTCCCCCTCATCATAATATTTATAGGCATTTTCTACGATTAACTTAGCGGCATCCTTGAACAGTTTCTTACGATTTTCATGGGTAGCTACAATCGTACCGTTACCGGGCAAAGCCAACCCGATTGCCTCGTTCAGGCAGTTCATCGAATTAGCCGTAAACATACCGGAACAACATCCACAAGTAGGGCAAGCGTGTTGCTCAATCTTGGTAACCTCTTTATCGCTCACGCTTTCATCGGCCGATTTAATCATGGCGTCAATCAAATCCAGATGTCGCCCATTCCATTCACCGGCCTCCATCGGGCCACCGGAAACAAATACAGTAGGAATATTCAACCGCATGGCAGCCATCAGCATCCCCGGAGTAATCTTATCGCAGTTACTGATACAAACCATCGCATCCGCTTTATGCGCATTCACCATATATTCCACACTATCTGCAATGATATCACGTGAAGGCAGCGAATACAACATGCCGTCATGTCCCATAGCGATACCGTCATCAATGGCAATGGTGTTGAATTCAGCGGCAAAGCATCCCAATTTTTCTATCTCCTCCTTTACAAACTGGCCTATTTCATGCAGATGCACATGACCGGGAACAAACTGTGTAAACGAGTTAACTATTGCGATGATGGGTTTGCCCACCTGTTCTTTCTTCATACCATTGGCTGTCCACAATGCACGAGCCCCTGCCATACGGCGACCTTGTGTGCTGAACGAACTGCGTAACTGATGTTTCATCTTATCTATCTCCTTTTAATGAAAAAAGCCTCCCTCACAAGTGAGAAAGGCTTAATAAATATCTTATAACGTGCATATACATACATAACCTCTCTCACGCTCTTGATGCCACGACCACGACGCGAATAATATGCAAGACTGCCAGGTT